>FWWL01000077.1_pt1 | contig 248010 bp, 231 predicted proteins | sample 2228331 | NCBI WGS metagenome assembly FWWL01 (sample SAMEA103939775, study PRJEB20133) | metagenome | reverse complement strand
TGCCGCCGTCCTCCGGGCTAGCGTGCACGCGGACGCTGCCGGCCGAAGAGCCGGCCCGTCCGCGCCCGCCTGCGGCGGCACCGCCGCCGAAGCGGCGCTCGACGCGCAGCTCGCGACCCTGACCATCGGTCAGGGTGAGGGAGCCGCCGTGGGCGCCGCCGGAGAGCGGCTCATGCCGCTCGGCCGAGCTGCCGCGTGACGGCAGGCCGAACAGCATCGCGCGAAGAAAAGCGAGCAGCGTACTCTTGCCCGCTTCATTCGGGCCGTAGAACAGGGTCACCGGTCCGGTCAGCTCGTAACGCCGATCATGCAGCTTGCCAAAGCCTTCTACATGCATACGCTGAATCGAGGTCTTCATGCGTCCCACCTCTCTTCATCCGCGATAAGACCAAGCGCCAGTTCCTCGGCAGCCTTTAACCAATCTACACGTTCTTCCTGCAGCAGCTCAGCGAACAACCTACCTGCTTTTGGATGAGCGAGCAACGGCTCAAGTGCTTGAAGACAATACGCCTCAAGCTCGTGCTCATTCTCTAGCAATGCACCCGTACTGGATAAAAAATCGCTAAGAAAGCCCTCCTGAAGAAGCAATTGCCCACGATCAATAGCAAGCCCTGTCCTTAACTGGATCGATTCCAGCCATACCCAACGCGCATGCTCGTCCCTGTCCAGCCTGCGCAGCTGCTCTTCCCGCAGCTCCCCTGCAAGCTCCTGCAAGCCGCTTCCCGATTGCAGAATTCGATGGAGCGGCCCTCTACCCTCCACGATCAATCTGACTACGGTCGAACGTCCGTCTGCTTGCTCTGCACTGTGCTCCAACATATCGGCCAGCTCGTCCCGCAATTCCTGTTCAGAGGTCAGCCCCTCGATCGATACTCTTTCGATCGACCAACGCACTTGATCCACAGAATGGAACTGCAGCTGTGCTTGTCCTGTTTCCGACACATCGACAATGCAGCAGCCTTTAGCTCCCGTTTCCCTCACACTTCTTCCTTGAATATTACCCGGATATACAATCCATGGCGATTGAGACAAAATCCTCCGGCTATGTATGTGACCAAGCGCCCAATATTGAAACCCGCTTCCAGACAGCTGGCGAAGCGTACATGGCGCATAGTTATCATGTGCCGCGTCCCCATCCACATTGCCGTGCAGTACTCCTATATTGAATACATCCTGCCGTTGTATCGCATACAAGGCCGCCAGGTTGTCCTTCACCGACGAAGTCGCGTACGACATCCCATGAACATGTGCCAGCACATGACCTTGACTGTTCAACGCCTCTTTACACTCCACTTCCTTTGAAGAGAAGAAATGAACGTAATCCGGCCATGTAAGCTTCGCTTTGCGCCCGTCATCCGGATCGTGATTACCGTGTACTACATAGCTTGCAATTCCTCGTTCGGCTAAGCGTTCAACAGCACGTTGAAACCGCAATTGTGCCCGCAGCGAACGATCTGCCCCATCGTAGATGTCACCGGCAAAGACTACAAAATCTACTTTTTCAGTAATCGCCAAGTCTACCAAATTCCACAATGCCTGAAAAGTAGATTCCCTGATCGTTTCGCGAATCAATTGTGGCAGCGAAGACAGCCCTTTGAAAGGACTGTCGAGATGCAGATCTGCAGCATGCATAAATCGAAAAGCTCTCATCCGTAAGTCCTCCATACCCGATTAATTCCTAGTCTACTCTATTGTATAGCTTCCAACGAACGCGCACAAGTGTTCGCCATCCATCCTCCTCCACTATCCCCTTCTCTCAGCAACAATTAAATGAAGCAGGCCTTCTTCGTCATCTAAAGATTGAGAATATGCTAAGAAATGATGTGACCTGAACCACTCCAACAAAACAGCACACTTGGGGTAATGTTTATTTGCAGCTACCTGTAATCGGCTTTTGTTTCCTTCCAACTCCCAACGGTTCATGCAGCTTGCTTGATGCGCTTCATCTGTGTACATATAATCCGCGAAACAGACTCGTCCTTGCGTCCGCAGCACTCTTGCTGTTTCTTCCAATGCCAATAGCTTCTGTTCGTCGGTCAAATGCTGTAAGGCAAAGCTCGAAACGACCAAATCAAAGCTGCCGTCAAAATACGGAATAGACATAAGATTACCAAGTTTGGTTTCCATGGTTGGGTACTTGTTTCTACACTGCCGCAACATTGCCGAAGATTGATCAATTCCTGCCATATGAACTCCTACTTTTAGAAGCTTCCCAGCGAGATTACCAGTGCCCGTACCTAAATCAAGACCTTTCTCTCCTGGCCTTGGCCTTACTGCAGCCGCCGCTTCCGCTAGTACTCGGTCATAGTCTGATATCGCTGTCGGAACCTCTACTAATCCATCAACCTCTCCTTTCCCTCCATCAAAACGCACAGCGATTTCATTATAATTCCATCGATCCACCCACACGGAACGATTGGCCTTCATCCGTTTCTCTTGATCCGCCAGATGGTACAAGTCATCCAGACTTAGACCTTCCATACTAGCAGCTTTGTCAATCAAGGCATCTAACCCAGTGAGCAACTGCTTCATCCCTGTCCAACGTTCAAACAACAAGCTGCGCTGAACACTCAGGTAAGCCGTGAATTCATCCTGATCTCCTGCTTCTAGACCTTTCATAAGCCTGCTTATTTGATCCAATGGAACCCCTAGCTCTCTAAGCGCCCCGATCGTCTGTAATCTCCACGCATCCGCTTCCACATAGATCCGATATTGATTTTCTGCCTGTCTTTGCGGCTTTAATAACCCTTTTTGCTCATAGAATCGAATCGCTCTTGGAGTCATATTAAGCCTTTCCGCCATTTGTTGGATATTCATCGCGCACTCACCTCTACCCGCTATTATAAACCTTAACGTTACGTCAAAGTATAGATGGAATTGATGTCTTTTCTCATTTTTCTTATAATGACCGTATGTGCATATTAGAATCGGGTAGAGAAGGAGGTCCATCATTGACTATCGAAATTGTGTCGCTGAACGTGGGTAAACCGAAGATCCTCCACTATAAATCAGAAGAACTGGTGACCGGTATTATGAAAAAGAGAGCAACGACTGCATCGCTAGAGTTAACGGAACTCGGATTTGCTGGAGATGGACAAGCCGATCTTGTTCATCATGGCGGGCCCGACAAAGCCATATGCGTCTACTCCTATGAGCATTATTCATACTGGGAGAAAGAGCTTCAATCCCCTCTTGTTGAAGGAGCTTTTGGTGAAAATCTCACCGTCCTCGGCCTAACGGAAAATCAAGTTTGCATTGGCGACGTCTTTTCAATCGGGGAAATACGGCTCCAAGTATCTCAACCCCGCCAACCTTGTCACAAGCTCGGAAAAAGGCACAATCGCCCGGACTTGCCTCTACTCGTTCAGAATACGGGCTATACCGGCTTTTACTTCCGAGTGCTTGTCCCAGGAATATTTGACTCAACTCTTCCATTCACTATGAAGACTAGACACCCTGCCGGCTTATCCATTTCGAGCGCTAATCAAATTTACTATCATGAGAAACATAACGAAGCTGCGATCCGACGACTGCTCGAGGTTCGGGACCTGTCCGATAGTTGGAGAAATGCTCTGGAACGACGTTTATCCGGGTAGCTCACAGCTCATAAAAACCTCTGGAATAGATAACGTTGGATATCGGATTGTCTAAGGATGGAAATCTCCACTTTACAGCCTGTTTTGTTTGAATTGTTTCCCGCTTATTTCGCTCATTCGGACTTCGGTGCCAATTTTAACAAGGGTTTTCCCGCTTATTTCACTCGTTCCGCCTCAGGAGCCCATTTTAACAAGGATTTTCCTGCTTATTTCAACCGTTCCGCCTTCGGAGCCCATTTTAACACGGGTTTTCCTGCTTATTTCACTCACACCGCCTCCTGCTTAATTCACTCGTACCGCCTCCTGCTTATTTTGCTCATTCCGTTCTCGGAGTTTCTGTTATATTCGGCTTTTCTTGTGATCTGTAAAATTAGAAACTTGTGACCATGCCCAACTTTCTTTAAACCATCAAAAATGCCGCCCCTTTACAGGACGGCATTTCTTATAAGCGTAAGTTGTCTTCCTCGCGATCTAACAATATGAAGCAAACCGTTCCTTCAAACGTCCAGACATCCACGCAGTCAAATCCCACAGATCCGCAACAGGGTGATTGGTGAATGGCAGGGTATGTAAATAACCAGGAGGGCCAAATTCAGGTGTAACTGTCAGGATATGTTTGTTTCTCTTGGCATTCTGAAGCAAGATTTGCTCCCACCAGCCTTCGTGGGCTTCTAGTTCCTGCCTATATTCAGGCGCTGCTGGGTGCGGGACCTGCGGACCCTCCGCATAACCGACTCTTGCATGAATATGGATCGAATTGTTAATGATGGTTCGAAGATTATCAGATTGATCCGCTAACAACGATTCACATACGCAGCAGAAATGACTGAAGTCAGCCGTAATCTTGAGCTCCGGGTATTCTTTCAGCATGTTAGCCGTATTCCAAGGCGTGAAGAATGCTCGCCCGCGATGAGTTTCATGTCCAATGCGTACTCCAACAGCATCCTCCAACCGCAATGCTTTCTCGAAGAAAGCCCGCTGTGCATCATACGGTGTGCTGTCTTTAAGGCTGTGTGAATTGATCAGGGTCGGTTCAAGCTTGGCGGCTTGTTCGACTTGTTCGCGCAAGGAAGGGAAGTGGTCCCCTCCTTCTGTGAATACTTGAACAATTAACTCGAGCTTATGCGCCTTGACCATAGCCAGGAATGGCTTAATCTCGTCCTCTTGAGGAATGACGGTCTCAATGCCTTCATAACCTGCTTCAATAATTTGCCTGGTCTTCTCTAGTAACGATGAGCCTGGCATACCCCAAGTCGATTTTATCATTTTCAATTTCGTGATGGTTTTCTCTCCCTTTTTAATTGTGTAGTTTCATATTCTTGTTTTAATTGAATAATCACGCGGCTTAACGAATACGTTTGCTTCGCTTTCATCCACGCAGATCTTGCCAACTGATATCGATAAGTAGGATCGGCCATCACAAGCTCCAAGGCATTACACAGACCGATTGGATCATTAGGCTGCACTAGCAACCCGTTGCGGCCATGCTCGATCTGTTCGGCAACTCCCCCGACATCCGTACCCACTAATGCCAAACAACAGAGAGCCGCTTCCGCGAAAACAGATCCAAAGGCTTCCGCACGGGAAGGAAGGACGAAAATATCAAAGAAAGGCATGAATTCCTCAGGATGCAGCATATATCCATAAAAAATAATTTCTTCATAGATGTTCAGGTCAATTGCCATTTGTTCCAGCTCTTCACGAATCGGACCATCTCCGATCAGGTGAAGGACGAATGGGTGCCCTCGTCTCTTAAGCTCCGCGCATGCTGCAAGCAAGGTGTCCATCCCTTTGGCTGGTACTAGCCGGCACACGGTAATTAGCTGCGGGACCACATTCTCATGGGCAAAAGGGCGGAATCTGCGCTCGTCGAAGCCGTTCGGAATCACACGAATCTGACTGCCGTCCACCATGTAGTCTGCAGCGTAGCTTTTGAAAGATTGCGACACCGTCAAAATCCCATCAAGCTGATACTCCAGCTCTCTGTATAAGGAAGTCAAGAAGTTATGCTCCGCCCCGCCTTCCTCAATCTTGCCATTCAAGATTAACTCACGCTCATAACTGGAGTGGATGGTAAGCAGTACTGGAGTATTAGGGAACAGCTGCTTCATGACCAGAGCGGCTATAGGGTGATGAGCATGAATCAGGTCGTAGCTCTTCTTGATGCGAAGCCGCGTCCACCATACGTAGTCCTTATAAGTTTGAATGTACTTGTCTACAATCATGTTGCCTGCGTATTGGGTCCAATCGAAGGTAGCAAAGGCTACACTTTCCGTTCCTTTACTCCTTACCCGCTTAGGGATGGAGAACAGCTCCATCTCCCATCCTTTTTCGAGAAATTGCTCGCGTATATACGGAACCATGGAGGAAACCCCGCCCGGTTGCTCCGGAGGGAAAAACAAAGCTTGTAATATATTCATGTGTATTCGCTCCCATTTCGTAATCTGCGTTGTGAGAAATCTGCTATAATACGGATACAGTCCAGTTTTCAGTTTGGAGGCCGCTTTGATTTGAATTTATCAGATTTATTCGTCGGAGCATATGCGCAGGTATTCACGTTGTCCTGCATGTTAATCATATTACTCATGATGTTCATCATGTCCTTGCGGTTGCTCTGGGATCGCAAGCGCAAAGCGTATATGACGCTCACTGCAGCCCTGCTTCTCATTATCATTCAGCATATGATACTCATCGTGTTGGCGGTTCGCAGTGACACGGCATTGCCTTGGATTAATATCGCGGAACAGGTATTGACTGTTGTTTCGTATACGACTCTGAACATGGCCATTTATCAATTATACAACTCAACAAAAACGAGGGATACCCTTTATTTCTATTCTTTTATGCTCGTCACCTTTCTCTTGACTTTTGTGCAGCTGCAAATCCCAAAATGGCTTCAGGGTACGGACAGACAGGTTCAATTGCTGCAAAATATAGGGCTGGAGCTTTACTTATTCCTACTTATCCTGATCGGACTAGTCATCATTCCTCCACGGATCGGACAAGCCGTCAAATACCAGATCGCAGCGGCAGGTTTTTTGGTCTGTCATATGGCTCACATTGTTAATTTATATATCGTAGACGAACCGCTACTATTGTTTAATTTGATTCAGTATTACGTACCTATCTTGATTTACTTTATTCTGTTCCTGTTTCTATTTGATCGGATTGTTGAGCTGATGCACACGATCTACCGCTCCTCTATCACAGATGGATTAACGGGATTATACAACCGCAAATACTTTGTAAAACGTGTTTCTCAGTATACTGCTCGCGAGTTGCCAATATATATTCTTTTCCTGGATCTTGATAATTTCAAAAAGCTGAATGACACGAGAGGTCACCAAGCAGGCGATGATGCTCTGAGGCGAGTCGCTCACATTTTATTGGATGAGAGCGAACAGATTGGGATGGCCGGACGCTATGGAGGGGAAGAAATGGTCGTTCTAGTGACGGATCATTCAGTCAAACCAGGCGAAATGGCTGAACAAATCAGGGCCAGAATCGAGCAGGAGGCCGAGGTTACGGTTAGTATCGGATTCAGTAAATACCGTAAGGGTCAGACCGCGGAGGAATTAATACGTGAAGCAGATCATGCCATGTACAGTGCCAAGACGAGCGGGAAGAACAAAGTTGTCAAGTTCACCAAAAGTATGGCAAAGCTGTAGTCAGGAGTGGGGCTAGTTAATTATAGTTGAGCTCCATAGCCCGCATCACCCGCGATTCCAGAACAAAGCACGGAACTCTAACGGCGTCATCCCCTCATGCTCTTGAAACTTTTTGTGAAAATAACTGATCGTAGCATATCCAGCTTGCTCAGCTATTCGATTCACCGGCCAGTCCGAATGTTCCAACAATAGCTGCTTGGCCGTCTGTATACGGCATGTCGTCATGAACGTTGAGGGAGTCATCTGAGTCGCTTTTTTGAACAATTTGCAAAAATAAAAAGGGCTCACCTTGGCTTGCTCCGCCCATTCTTCAAGTATGAACGGCTCTGCGGATCTCCGCCTCATTTCCGGCAGAATGTGATGGATCCGCTCCAATGCTTCTGTACTCCTATTCGCCGTGAGCGGAATCGCTTGATTAATAAACTCGGCCAGCACCCAGTAAGTTAACCCCGACAAACGCGGCACATGGAGGAAGTTGTGCTCCGATGACTCGTTTAACAGCTCCTCGTGCGCCTCTTCCCAGGGCTTCAGTTGCTTAAGCGTCCACAGCGGCGAGGTGCGGAAGCCTCTTTCATTAAGAAAGGAGTGAACCTCCTTCCCGTAAAAATGCACCCACCGTACACTCCATGGATCATCCTTGCTCGTATAATATTTCTGCTCCTGAAGCGGATAGTAAAGAAAAGCGTCTCCTCTTTGTAAAAGGCGGATCTCCTGTCGATTCTCCAAATATCCCTTTCCTCCGACTATAACGTGAATACTAAATGTTTGCCAGGTGTTCTCCGCCCGATCCACAACATGCTCTTGTTCATCCCAATACCAACCTACCGATTCTGGCAAGCAAAAATAGGGATGTCCCGTTATAGTCGGCAATGCCACGTGCAGTCTCATTTTCTCCCACCTATCGCAATATCGTGTTATCGAGACCAATAAAATGTCATATTCATTTTATATTCTCCCTACTATAATAGCAATATAGTCCTATAATCTAACAAATAGAGGTGAATCCAGAATGAGTAGCACAAAGAAGCTTCGCTGGGGGATTGTCGGCTGCGCCGGTATTGCCATCCGTTCCGTAATCCCAGGTATTCAGGCATCACAGACAGGAGAGGTTGTTGCCATTGCTAGCCGGGATGGAGAGAAAGCCAAATCAACCGCCGAGAAATTAGGTATTCCAACTGCTTACGACAGCTATGAAGTGCTTCTTGAGGACGACTCGATCGACGCTGTGTATATCCCGCTCCCTAATCATTTGCACAAGGAATGGACCATCCGCGCCGCGGAAGCAGGTAAACATGTATTGTGTGAAAAGCCTTTTGCACTGACAGCAGCAGAAGCTGTCGAGATGGCAGAGGCTTGCGCCAAAGCAGGCGTGCATCTTGCTGAAGCTTTCATGTATAGACATCATGCAAGATACGATCGCATCAAGGAAATTGTCGCATCTGGCGAAATCGGCACCATTCGCGGTATTCACGGGACCTTTACATTTAACTCATCCGGAGCAACCGAGAACGTTCGTTTCCATCGCGAAATGGGCGGAGGTGCTTTGTACGATATAGGGTGTTATCCGATCTCCGCTGCTCGGTACATTCTGGGTAAAGAGCCCGAGGCCGCAACCGTTACAGCATTCTTTTCACCGCAGCACGGCAACGTCGATATGATGGCATCCGGACTAATCGAATTCCCCGATAGCGTCGGATTAACCTTCGATTGTGCGATGTGGGCGGCATTCCGCAATACTCTTGAAATTCTGGGCACGGAGGGTCGCATCTACTTGCCTTCTGCCTTCATTTCACCTCCAGATCAAATATCTGAGTTCACTGTGTTTGGTAAGGAAGAACGGGTGGAAACATTCGCGCCAACGAATCAATATGCTCTGCAAGCCGATGATTTTGCCCATACGGTATGGGGAGATCAAGCTGCCCGCTTCGAGTCGGCGGATGCTGTGAACAACATGAGAATTCTGGACGCCTGCCTACTCTCAGCAGATGATAGAATACGAGTGGAACTTGGAGGAACTAAATCATGAACTTTTTCTCAATTCAAGGTATTCAAAAGCAGGTCTCCCAGTTAATTATGGGAACGGATTACTTCAATCCCGATATTCAAGAGAAAGTGAACGGGATTCTCGATTCCTATCTCGGGATTGGCGGGAATACAGTCGATACGGCTTATGGGTATTCAGGCGGCGGGAGCGAGCGTGCAATCGGCAATTGGATGACAGCACGCGGAAACCGCGATCAAATTATTGTATTGACCAAGGGCGGCCATCCAAATGCAGCGGGCAAACGAATTAACAAGGCTGCCATTGCAGAAGAACTGGAGACGAGCCTGGAGCGTCTTCAAATCGATTATATCGATCTGTATGCCCTGCATAGAGATGACACCGACCTGCCGGTTGGCGTAATTGTTGAGATCCTGAACGAACACATCGAGTCAGGCCGCATCCGGGCAATCGGCGGCTCGAACTGGAGCCACCAAAGGCTGCAGGAAGCTAACGATTACGCGGCTTCCCACGGTCTGGTCGGCTTCAGCTTCAGCAGCCCGAACCTGAGCCTCGCGAAACCACAGGATGCATACTGGGCTGGCTGTATCTCAGCCGATGCAGATACATGCAAGTGGCACGAAGCGACACAGATTCCGCTGCTTTCCTGGTCCTCGCAAGCGCGCGGCTTCTTCACTGGACGTTACACACCAGACAACTTGGAGAACGCAGACTTGGTGCGCGTGTTCTACAACGATGCTAACTGGGAGCGATATAACCGTGCTTCGAAGCTGGCCGCTGAGAAAGGGTACACCACGATCCAGATCGCACTTGCGTACGTTCTGAATCAACCTTTCCCATCTGCCGCTCTGATCGGTCCGCAAAATCAAGAGGAGATGGACTCCTGCAAAGAAGGCGCGGCGATCAAGCTGACGCCGGAAGAGATTGCTTGGCTGGACTTGTCGGCTGAATAAGTCTTTACAAGAACACACATCAGTAATTCAGATGCCCCGACACGCCTAATCGTGTGTCTGGGGCTTTTTTGTATTATATTGTAGTGTAGATCGCCTAAAGTTCCGCTATAATCACATTAAGATTGCAGAACGGATTTACGGAGGTTTCAGCATGAAGCTTTTATGGGTGGAGGATGAAAAGCGTTTTGTGGAAGAGGGAACTCTTTTTTTGGAGCAAGAGGGCTGTAAGGTAACACATGCCGCTACTTCTGAGCAAGCCGTTACATTGTTGAACCAGGAAAACTTTGACCTGATGTTGCTTGATTGGATGCTGCCTGGACAACAAGGCATTGATTTATGCAAAGAAGTACAGTCCCGTTGGAAGGTTCCTGTCATCATGTTAACAGCTAAAACGGAAGAATGGCATAAGGTGATTGCGCTGGAGATCGGTTCAGATGATTATATAACAAAACCCTTTGGCATGAGAGAGCTGCTAGCAAGGATCAAAGCCGTACTCCGCAGATCAGGCAGATTACAGCATAATCCGGCTGAAGACAATAGTCAAACGATCCAGATTGATGGTTTGATCCTCGATGTTCATCGCCACGAAGTGAGCAAAAATGGTCAGCGACTACAATTAACTCCAACGGAATTTGCCCTTTTGATTACCTTAGCTAGGCAACCCAGGCGTGTATTCAGCCGCCTTGATCTGCTTGAACAAGCGCTTGGGGACGCTTATTTCGGGTATGAGCGAACGATTGATTCCCATATACGCAACTTGCGCCGTAAGGTTGAGGATGATCCAGCGAATCCAGCTTACATCGTGACGGTATATGGAATCGGATATAAATTCGGTGGTGGTTGACATGCAGATGGATAGCAAGAATAGCCGATTATTTACCACCGTGCTTAGTATCGCGATACTTTGTGCAGCCTTCACTTGGGGGATAAGTAAATGGAAGCACTCCAAGGAAGAGGAGATCAATGACAGGCGTGCAGCTGAGCAGATATCCAGTTATCTCACCGCCATATATGCGCTTTATGGAGATTGGTCCCCAATCATTGAACAGCTTGAATTTCCTCAAGCAGAGCAGCACAACGCATTTCTGAATGGAATTGGACGAAATGTTCGCATATGGTCTGTGGATAATAGCATTCTTTGGGAACCGTTAACGGCTGCACATACTCCAGGTTTTACAGAGGACCATAAGAAGAATAGGCACATTCTGCTTCAAGACAGACAGGTGATCGGATATTTTCAGCTTCAGCATGATGATCCAGCAACACCTTGGCATGTTTGGTTTGCATCCATTGTTACGGGAACTATGGTCGGTGTGGTTATGTATGGACTCCTGCTTATGCAAGCATCCACACATCGCCGCTATCAGAAAAAAGTCCTGTATCAATTGACTGAAATGGAGCAAGCACCTACCTCTAGCCATACTCCTACCAAATATGACCAGCTCATTGAGGATAAACTGAGCCAAATATCCCAGAGGCTATATCGATTGGAGACAGTTCGTAAATCAATGGTCGCTGATGTCGCTCATGAGCTGCGAACACCGCTGTCTATTATGCGTGCACAGCTAGACAATGCATTGTACAATCAAGCGAGTATTGAGCCGTCACACGCGGCATTGCTGCAGGCTGAAGTATACCGCATGAGCAAATTGCTTGGTGATTTGCAGCAGCTGGCTTTAGCTGAATCCGGTCATCTCCAGTTAAACCAAGCGTGGTTACCGTTACAATCCTTGTTAGCTGCCATTGTTGATGCGTTCGCGATCGATGCAGAAGAGAAAGACATTGATTTGCTCCTGAACTGCCCGCCCTCCTTCCGCGTGTATGCGGATAAGGATCGATTGCGTCAAGTGTTCGTCAATCTGATCGGGAATGCTTTGCGGTTTGCCCGATCCAAGATTGAAATTACGGTAAAGTTGGACAACCCCTACTATGTGATTACAGTAACAGATGATGGGATAGGGATTGAAGTCGAAGACCTTCCTTACATATTCGAACGATTTTATAGCGGAGTAGTCAAAAGGAGAGAACCCGCTTCTACTTCCGCTTCAGGACTTGGACTCGGTCTGCCCATTGTGAAGCAATGGATTGAAACACATAATGGAGCTGTTAGTGTGTCGAGTCAATGGAATGCAGGTACTGTGTTCCATATTCAATTGCCTGTATTCTACGAACAGCGTTTGTCTTAATCTGCACAACTTCTCCATATTTTCTCCATTAACACTTCATATTTGTTTGGTATCTTGGGAGAACAATAATGATATGAAGAGGTGTAATGATGATTCGAGCTAATGAACTGACTCACACATTCGGCAAAGAAAGCACTCTCCTGTATGCATTGAAGGAAGTGAATCTACATATCTCACATGGAGAAATGGTAAGCATAGTGGGACCATCCGGATGCGGTAAAACAACATTGCTGCAAATTTTATCAGGTATCGAGACCCCTGCTTCTGGCAGTGTGTATATTGACGGTTTCAATCTGCATGATGCCGATGAGAAGAAACGAGACGCTTTCCGTCTGAACCATATGGGGTTCATCTTTCAAATGTATCATCTGGTGCCTGTTTTAACGGCTATGGAGAACGTAGCGTTACCATTAATTGGACAAGGTGTTTCAACTAAAACCGCTAATCAACGAGCACGAGCCGCATTAGCCCAAGTAGGACTTGTTGATAAGTATGAAGCATACCCAGCTATGATGTCAGGGGGACAAAATCAGCGGGCCGCTATTGCCAGAGCTATTGTTGCCGAGCCAAAGGTAATATGGGCGGATGAACCGACCGGAGCGCTCGACAGTCAAACCTCACAGCAAATTATTGGACTGCTGCGGCACATTAATGAAACGATGAACACCACAGTTGTAATGGTAACCCACGATAGCCATATAGCGGCTCAAACAGACCGGATCATTCGTATGGAGAACGGACGCATCACGGAATCCGAGACGACCGGAAACATATCGAAAGTCCATTCAGCCCCCATGGTGAGACCATGAAAACTTTAATGATAAGTTCTATTACATGGAAAATGGCTTGGAGAAATATACGCTCTCAGCCCCGCCAGACGCTGCTGTCAATCCTGGGTGGTTGTGTAGGGGCAGCTCTGGTGATGGCTGCTGTCATATTTTTTCAATCATTCGACGAGAGCGGAAACCGATGGTTGGAAAAGCATTACGGTCCGTTGGATTGGGAGATGCGTCCTGCTAACCATAATACCTATTTTACAGCAGACGAGCTTCCTCCGATTAAAGAGCAACTAAAACACTCTAATATTTGGATTATCCCTGCAATTACGTTAGAGTCAACTGTGACCAAGCTGGATGGTGAGCTTCAACCAGTACGTATTAGCGCAAGAAACCTTGTCATTGGGGTTGATTTCAAGGAGATGGGGGCTGTTGAATCAGCAAATCCGCTATGGAGTATTGGCTTGAGTTCGGATCAAGTTGTCCTTTCTTCCGCAACTGCTGCACAATTAGCTTTACGTTCAGGCGATACCGTGAGATTAACCGCAAAGGATGGCACCGATCATCTGTTTCAGGTAACCATGATTGTTAATGAACAGGGAATAACTGGGTATCGAGGGGTGACCGCGTCGGAAGGCACACTGCTCATGAGTTTGGATTCCGCGCGTCGTTTGGCTGCCATTCCTGATCACTCGGTTACCTCCATCCTTGCTGGTGCCCACAGGACTACCGGTCAACAAATCCTTGCCCCGCACTTTCCGACTCCATCGAATCTATTCGAGGTAGCGGAGTTGAAGCAGTCGGCTATGAGTCAGGTTCAGCAATTAAAGGAATCGTATGGAGTTCCGTTTGCCTTATGCAGCTTGATTGCTATTTTTGCAGGTGCCCTTCTAATGGTACAAATCCTGCTTATGCTTGCTGACTCCCGTAAAGAGACTATTGCGATTCTACGTGCGATCGGCTTCCATCGCCGGCAAACCCAGCGCATATTTTTTGCTGAAACGATACTCTTAAATTTACTTATTACCAGTATCGGTTTGATTGTCGGGATTGTGCTGGGTGCTGGTGTAATTGGTCTTTATAATTGGTTTCACAGTGACATGATGGATGCTTATAGCACTTATTCGATTCCCATTCTTCCATTTATCTCACTTAAGGGGATTCTTCTCTCTGGTGCCGCCGTACTGATTCTACTCTCATTGTGCTCTCTTATTGCTTGTTACTGGCTCGGGAAGCACAGAATCGTATCTGCTATGCGTGGGGACTCCCAGCTTACATCTGAGCGCTCGGGCTTACGAAGACGAAGGATTAGAATTGTACTGACAGTTGCCGCCTGTGTCATCCTGATCACTCACATCCTTCAGCTAGTGAGCGGGAATGCAGTTGAGGTGCTTACTGGTGGGACGCATCCCTTCCTACCACAAGGCTTGATCGTCATCCTGTTATGGCTTGCATCATCCCTGGCTGCTTTATATATCGTCATTCAGTCTCTCCCGCAGCTGCAAAAGCTGTTGAAGCCAGCATTTCGTTTCATTGGTGTTGATCAGGCTGCTCAATTCCTGGCTTTCCGCTACCCGACAGGTAAATACCGGCGGGCCTTAATCGTGACACTATTATTTAGCTGCTGTTTTATGCTGCTGACCTTTATTCTCATCCTTAACGAGCATTTCTACAGTAACCTGAAGCAGAAATCTTATACGGTGCTGGATTATCATGCTTTTGTCAAATATGACAGTGAGGACGAGAAGCAGGAAGTGCTGACCGCAATTCGCATAAATCCGGAGCTTGCCAAACTGGCTCCAACCCCTTCCATTCTAGAGCCTTATATGCTTCAAACCAATATCCAGGGGGTAGAGCAAAGAGCCCAACTTAACATCATAGCGCCGAATGAGGCATTCCTGCACAACGGGATACCAAAGCTGCTGTCCAGATCATCCAAGTTCGCAACGGATGAAGAGGCATGGTTGGCTGTTAAGAACGATCCGCGATATGTCATATGGGATAAGAAATACAGCTTCGCTCCTGAGGAATGGCCGGAGATGTTCGCAATGAATCAACTCATATCCAGAAAGTTGAATGTCGGGGAGAAGCTGAACCTTGTATTCTACGAAAAACCTGACGGACCTAAACCAATTGACCACGTTCCGAATCAGGCTGGCACTGAGGAAGTTGAGATAGCTGGATTCGTCGATACGAATACTGGCATGCAGTTTTATAATGTTGTGTTTGCAAATGAGCTGTTGTATGACAAATTTAAGAACCAAGGATTTCGCTGGGATTATTTGACCGAAAAAGGCTATGTCATGCTGAATATGTCCTCTCCTACACTAGCTGATTTTCGAGATGCTGAGGAACTTTTCGCTATTCAAGGTGTGCAGGGGTTCATCGCACCTGCGCTAACCGAAGGGCCGAAGGATTTGGGCAGCGTCCAGATGATGTGGATGCTCGTTGGCTTCATGGCACTTTCCGTGAGTATAGGACTTGCGGGACTCGCTATACTCCAGCTTCGTGCCGTGCAAGAACGCGCCAAAACATTTGCCATGCTGCGTTGCATGGGCTTCAGCAAACGTATGATCAGGCAAATCATGCTGCTTGAAGGTACATCGATAGGCTGGATAGGACTGTTGAATGGTGTATGCTTTGGTTCTATCGGCGGTTATTTCATTGTCAACCTAATGGAATCCTATAAGCCGCCGACTGCTGCTGAGCTTTCCTATCAATATCCATGGCAATTGCTCGTCCCTATTACTGCTCTCTTCTTACTCCTTACATGGCTGATGAATTTGCTTCCCCCCGCTTCCATCCTGCGTCTGTCTCCTGGCGAAGCCATTCGCTCCGCGGACGAAACAGCAGCCAAGTAGCAGATTACACAACAAGCCCTCAAATCGACTTGATTTGAGGGCTTGTCCATTCAACCATTCATGTTTGTTCAATCCTGTGCCGCATACACAATCGGATCCCGCAGTCCTGCATCCGCGAAGCCTTTCAGTCGCAGGCGGCAGCTGTCACAATCACCGCAGGCTTCAGCTTTACCGTTGTAGCACGAGGTTGTAAGCTCGTAAGGGACACCTAATCTGCTGCCCTCGCGAATGATGTCTGCTTTAGTAAGGGAGATCAGCGGAGTCTCAATAGAGATCCCCTTTCCTTCCACGCCAACCTTGGTAGCTAGTGCAATGACTTCCTCCACCTTGCCGATAAACTCTGGCCGACAATCCGGGTACCCGCTATAATCTAGTGCATTCACACCGATGTATATGGCTTCACAGCCCATGACTTCCGCAAAGGAAGTAGCAATCGATAAGAAAAGCAAGTTGCGCCCAGGCACATAGGTGACCGGAATCTCACTTTCCTGTTCACTCGCTTCTCCTTGATCCGCTGTAGGTACAGAGATCGTGTCATCGGTCAATGCACTCCCGCCGAAGTCACGCAAAAAACCAAGCTGAACGACTTTATGACGATCTTGCACCCCATAAAACTCAGCTACTTGACGTGCGTTAGTAAGTTCTATGCGATGCCGCTGCCCATAGTCGAACGTGAGCGGATAGAGTTCATATCCAGCTTCCTTCGCCATCCCCATACAGGTTGTGCTGTCAAGCCCTCCGCTCAAGATTACAACGGCTTTGCGAACCGAATTATTGCTGTCTTTCATATCCGAACAATCCCCCTTTAACAATGTATATCTATACGCCTCGGGTCGCAGGATCCCAAATTATTTTATGAAGCTGCATATTAAGCTTGACTCCGGACAACCCGTGTTCCAGCATCAGATTAACCAGCTTATGCGGAGGCATCGTCTCCCAGACAGGACTGAACAGAGGCAATGCTTGCGTCGGGTATTTAATCAGCACCTGCTTCGCCGTATTGAAATCCAACTCGCTCCCAATCACGAATTTGAGTTCGTCTTGCGGCCGCAGCAGTCCCAGATTACCAGGCAACATACGCTCCATTTCTCCAGAATCAGGAAGCTTATAGTCCATAATATACCGCACTTTGGGAGAGTCAATTCCATCCATGAACGCTGCGAGATCAATAGCCCCATTCGTCTCGATATGGATATCGGTTAATCGCTCAATTTCTAGCAAACCCTGGATCAGCGCCATAGACTGCTCACCATATAATAAGGGCTCTCCGCCTGTCAGACAGAGATGAGTCGAACGATACTGCCTCACTTGCTGGACAATCTCAGAGATCGTCATCACCTTATCGGCTTTCTCCGGGGGGTAGCTATATTTGGTATCACACCACACACATCTCAGATTGCAGCCGAACAGCCGTACAAAAACAGTAGGGAACCCTGCACGAGTTCCCTCACCTTCCACCGTTTCGAATATTTCCACCATGGGTATTTTGATTTCACTCATCACTCATTCCCCCATCATGGCTTTGGTAATGGCTGCGTAACTCGTAGGAGTTTCCCACAACCGCACTTCTTCAAGCTCTACTTGCGGATATAAGGCCTCCTCTACTAACCCGCGATGAATCTCCTCATACATCCAAACCACCATATTCTCAGCAGTTGTGTTCATTGGAGGCAGTACGTCATTCAAATAGCGGTGGTCCAGCTTGTCAATAATCCGTTCTTTGGTAATCCGCTTAATATCAGCAAAATCTATCGTTATTCCGCGATGATCTACTCTGCCCGCCATAATAACCTGCACCTTGTAAGTATGGCCGTGCAAGCTTTTGCACTTTCCTTCATAACAATGCAAGTGATGGGCGCTATCGAAAGTGAACTCTTTGGACACCAGAACACGTTTATTGTGATATTTCAACTGCGACTCTTGGATATCTCGTCCCAGCTGCTGAACAGATTGGGGAATTTCATAAGTCATACTATCACCTCAGGCCTTTATGGGCAAAACTATGACTATTATACCACCAGGCCGAGGTTCTCACAATGTGTGCTGGAAACTGGCAAGCAGCCAGAAACGAAATGCAAGCGAAAAGCCCCCCATACCGATGAACGGAATGAAGGGCTTCTCCCTATTAATTACTATTAATAATTCACTGAAGTACAGTTTATTCCCCCGCCGGGCTAGGAATTTCAGTCTGAAGGCCGATTACCGCCCCTTGCTTGGTCAGCGCCTCTTGGACCTTCCGGACATCAAGCTCTCTGGGCAGTAAATGCCCGCTCGCGCATAACGCCGCCGCAGTGCCCGCAGCCTGACCTATCGCCATTGCGATAGGTTGTACGCGAATAGCCGAGTGTGCTTCATGCGTAGCCGAAATTGGACGTCCGCCGATCAGCAGGTTCTCGATCTTCTTCGGTACAAGCGTCCGGAACGGAATATCGTACCATTCTCCCTCAGGCAGATGCTTCAGAATGGTGCCTTCTCCATCCGGATTGTGAATATCGACCGGGTAAGCGCCCCGCGCAATCACATCCTCGAACCGGCAGGAGTCCAAAAGCTCCTCAGCCGTTAAAATGTATTCACCCATAACCCTGCGGGATTCACGTACACCGATCTGCGGTGCGGTCGTCTGCAGGTAAGCATCCTCGAAGGCAGGAACCTCAGCGCGGAGGAAACGGACAAGCTGTTGAACTTGACGCCGCCCTTCGATCTCCGCCTCCGTTAAGTCCCAAGGATTCGTGGCGTCCTTTCGAAGGACCCTTGTCGTATTGAAGTGAATGACTCCGGGCTGGTTCGCATAGAACCATAGCACATTTTCACGCGGACAGTCGATCTCACCCCGGCGCTTCGCTTCCAAATACAGGTCTGTTATCTCCTGCCTCGTTAACATCCGGTCCATATCCACATTCGCCATCCTGAAGTTCAGAGTCATCGGCTGACTCAGACTGTCGACTGCTCTTCCCTTCTCGACGATCGCACCGGCAAGCGCTGCCAAGTCCCCGTCACCTGTGGCGTCAACGTACATGCTCGCCTTTAGGTCGACAAGCCCGGCCTTGTTAGCGAACCGAACGGACTCGATCCGCACGCCCGCCTCATCCATGGCTGCTTCTCCAAGGAAGGAGTGGTACAGCAATTGAACTCCCGCTTCCTTGCATAGCTCCTCGGCCGCGACCTTCAAGGCTTCCGGATCGAACGCGGTCTTTTGCATCGGATGCCCATACATGCCCATTGCCGTCATCCGATCAATCAGCTCCTGCAGGACACCGAAAATCAACTGCACATTCCTTCCGCCTGCGGCCCAATACGACATCCATGGATTCACCATCATCGCTGTCCCGGCCCCTCCCAGGAAACCATACCGTTCTACCAAGAGTGTGTCGGCGCCCATGCGGGCTGCTGCTACTGCAGCGGCAATTCCGCTCGGCCCGCCCCCGGCTACAAGGACGTCATACGCTGGCCTGCTCACTGTAATCCTCTCCTCTCTTTTCTTTCACGCAATGGGTAGCGATTATTTCACGAAACCTTGATCCTTGATCTGCTTCGCCCCTGCATCGACATATGCTTTATACTTGAACGTTGTTTCAAGCGTCTTGATAAAGTCGTTGTATTCGCTGATCGGACGTTTACCTGAGACAAACTTGATCATTTCCTCTTCCGCATATCGGTCTGCATCCGCTTTGTTGAAATCCGTAGGCGGAATGACCGAGCTGTCAAAGGATTTGATACGCGGAGTCTTTATGGCAAAATCGGTAGCCGCGGCTTGGTTCGGGAATTTGATCTCCAAGTATTCTTTGTTCGGGCGGCCAGTAATTTGATATACGTTAAAATAGTTGCCCTCCTTCGCCATAAGTTCCGTAGGTACGACTTTTCCGTCCTTCATGTTGTAATGCTTGCCTTCAAGACCGTACATCGTGAGTACGTTTCCTTCTCGGCCAGATACGTAGTTGATAAGGTCTATCACCTTTTGCAGTTTGACCTTGTCTTTCTCCAACGCCTTCGGGATGACCCAATAGCGGGATGGCCGATCGTAATCGTAAGAGCCGTCTAATTGGCCGCCTGGCCCCTTAATAGGAGTCATTTGGACCCAGTCTGCATTCGGGTTAATCGCTTTGTATTGAGCGACGAATTCGTCCTTGGCTATATCCGTCCATCCCTTGAATATAAGGCCGGCTTTGCCCTGGAATGCTTTTTGTACTTCCACATTTCCTTTATTAGTCATGATCTCGGGATCGACAACACCTGCATCAAATAATGACTTGATATATTTCAGGGCTTCGGGCATTGCTGGATCATAATAGGCGTTAATCACCTTGCCATCCTTTTCGTAGAACGAGCCTGGGTTGCCCACTCCGTATGCGCCCATAACCGTCGCAAAACTGCCAAGCTTGGCACCCGTTATACCATAAGTGTCCTTTTTGCCATTTCCGTCTGGGTCCAGCTCAGTAAATGCTTTGGCGACAGCCATAAATTCTTCCAGATTGGTTGGCGCCTTAAGATTAAGCTTCTTCAGCCAGTCGTTGCGCACCCACATCGACGTGAAGGGGACGTCTCCGATCCGGGGAATGGCATAGATTTTGTTGTTCACATTCACTTTCTTCATAATATCCGGGGTTAGGCCGGTGACGAAGTCCTTGGCCGGCTTCAGTTCTTTGTCAAAATACGGCGTCAGGTCAAGCAGCAAGCCTTTGTCTGCAAACTCCTTCACATCCGAGAATTCGACCGAGAACAGATCCGGATAATTGCCTCCGGACAGCCTGACCCGGATTTGGCTCTTGTAGTCTTCACCTGAAGCGATTGCCGTCAGCTGGAGATCGATATTCAGCTTCTTATCAATTGCCTTCTTAATATCATCCGCTTCCGGCGCCGGAAGCCCTGAGGCTGACATCGCCATCTGAATTTTCACTGGCCCGGACGGTGCCGCAGGCTCCGCTGTCTTCGTTGCAGCAGAATTGTCGCCTGGCTTGTCGGTAGTCTTGCTATCCCCTGAGCCGCAGCCTGCCAAAACGCTTCCCGTCAACAACGCAGCTAATCCAAGAGGTACCCATTTGCTCCTATTCATCCCACTACCCCTTCCTTCCTAATCGGATCTATATTGAAGCCGGTAGTACCGGTCATTCAACCTTTGATTGAGCCTAACAGCATGCCCTTGGTGAAGTGTTTTTGCAGAAAAGGATACACAGCAAGTATCGGAACACTGGCAAATACGACGGCGGCCATTTGCATTGTAACCGTCGGGACCTGATCTTCTGCGTTCTCCAACGGCTGCATGGACAGCATAAGTATCTCTCTTACAACAACCTGCAGCGGATATAGCGAGCGGTCGGTGACGTACATGATGGCACTGAAGAAGGAATTCCAATGTCCAACTCCGTAGAACAGACCGACCGTGATCATAACGGGAAGCGACAATGGCACCGCCAGCTGGAACAGGATGCGGAATTCTCTTGCCCCGTCTATCCGCGCGGATTCGAATAGTTCTTCAGGCAGCTGCTCAAAAAAACTTTTCATAATCAGCACATTAAAGCTCGAAACGGCCGTAGGCAATATGAGCGCCCATAGGCTGTCTATTAGTCCTGTTGCTTTAACGATCAGGTACGTAGGAATAATGCCGCCGCTGAATAACAAGGTCAGGACGACCATCATCAGGAAAAAATTGCGTCCGGGCAGCTGCTTGCGGCTAAGCGGATAGGCGAGCAGCGATGTCAATATGAGGTTAATCATGGTTCCGATGACGGTAATATATACGGTGACGACAAGTGCTCTCGGGATAGCAGACGTCCCGATCAACTTCTTATAAGCGTTTAACGTAAGCTCCTTCGGGAACAAGACGTAACCGCCGTGCTTGAGAACGACCGCGAACGGGGTCAGGGAGACGGACAACACATACAGTAAGGGAACGACTGCGGCCAAGCCTACCAGCGTCAAGATCACATAACTGAATATCCGGAACAGTTTGTCTTCTGCATTTCTCACCATATGCCTTCCCCCCATCTCTTGGCTAAGGAATTCGAGATGTAGACAAGGACAAGCCCTATCGCCGATTTGAACAGTCCAACAGCCGAAGCCAAGCTATAGTTCCATTGCTCAAGTCCTGTACGGAACACCCAAGTATCAAGAATATCCGCAACAGGATATACTTGGACATTATACAAAATGTAAATCTGCTCAAAACCAGCATCGAGCATATGGCCAAGCCGCAGAATCAGCAGCAGAATAATCACATGGCGGATACCGGGCAGCGTAATATGCCATACCATGCTCAGGCGGCTGGCTCCGTCCACGCGTGCTGCTTCGTACAGCGTTGGATCGATTCCAGCGATTGCGGCCAGATAAATAATCGCTCCCCACCCGAGATTTTGCCAGATTTCTGAACCAACCAGCACACTTCGGAACCACTCCGTAGAGGTCAAAAACGGGATGGACTCACTGCCCGAATCGACAAGCCATCGGTTAACGATACCAGAATCCTGGGACAGGAACATGAGCAGAATGCCGTAGATGATAACCCATGACAAGAAATGCGGCATGTAACTCAGCGTCTGGATCAGTGTCTTGAACCAGCGGACCCGGCTTTCATTTAACAGGATTGCTAGAATGATAGGCGGAACCATGCCGAAGATAAGCTTATACACACTGATTAGAAATGTATTCGTAAGCAGTTGGGTGAAATAAGGCGACTCATAAAATTGCTGAAAATATTTGTACCAAGGATCAGCCCAGGGACTGCCCAAAATACCCTCCATCATGTCAAAGTTCTTAAAAGCAATGATGACTCCGTACATGGGGAAGTATTTATAGATCAAGTAATACAGTACACCTGGCAGCAGCATCACGTAATATTCTTTGAACCCCCACACGGTCTTCAGCCGCTTCCTTAGCCGTGTACGGATTGGTGGAGTAATGGCGTTGTTCACTTCCAATGCACCGGGTTTTGGTTGCAAACATGTCACTTCCTTTCTACGTTTCTCCAATGATAGGCGAAGTGAAATTACGAGTAACCCGTCTACGTCGACCGCTTATCTTGCAAAATCGAGTAGAGGCTTGTGACGAATTCTCCCCGGGTTACGGCACGATCCCTATCGGCCGAGGGCAAGCTTCCTACGGCCGAACCGTTTGCACGATGTCCCCGCGCCGCAGCCATCCAACGTCTCGCATGCGTAAGCGGCAACAGTGGCTGCTCTGCCCACATTTCGCGCGGGGTCGGCTCTGTCTTTGGCATCCGCGGGCCCATGTCGGTGCCGGCGGGCAATAGCTGCAAGGAGGCGGGCAAGGCGGGTAGAGAGCGACCGCCATCCAGCGAACGCGAGCGCGCGATCCAACGAGCGGCGTCAGCCGCAGCCAGCGGCTCATTGAGCCTGATGCTGCTGCTGTCTTCGAAGAAGCCTTTGGCCATGAAGTATTGCACTGCCGCTGCTGCGTCGCCATACAGCTCTTGGGGATCGACCGGGGAGATGAGTTGACCACTCGCCAGCAGGCGATCCTGCAATTGGTCGATTGACAGGCTGCGGACGGTACTTCCGGCAGTGATGCTGAGATCGGCCGCCACGCCAGCTGCGAAACCGATTTGCATCCAGCACGGTTCCATCCGAATGGTCCCGAACCCCATATGCGATGCGGAGACGGCAACTGGAACGAGCAAGCCGTCAATTTTCTGAGGCACGATTACCCCGTAGGGAATTTGGTAAATCTCTGTAATCCACCCCAAACCGAGAAAGCCTTCCAGTGCTTTATTGTTCCCAGCCGGCTCCCGCTTGCGAGTCGCGTGTGAATCAATTGGATAATGTCCGACGGCTATGCTGTCGAACTGCAGCGGGGCTCCTTCAAGGCCGGGGGCCAACCGTGCATCATTTTCTGTGAAGACATATTCACCCCGAATGCGACGCGCCTCCCGCACGTAAATCTGAGGCGGAAAATGCTCCGACTCCATAAATTCGTCTGCGGCGTAACCCCATTCCAGCGCTTCGCTCCTGAAGGACCCCGGCAGCTCCTCATCATTCTGAAGAAACCACAATAGCCCTTGAATATAATCTCGGTGCCGTTTCACAATTGCCTGCCGTGTTTCTTGACTCCCAGTAGGGTAATCCAAATTCTCTTCCGGATAATCCGTTGAGCACATGCAGAAATGATGGTTGTTGCAATCTGTCTTGAGATTAGGTACCGGAAGCATGTTCATAACGTTTCGAATAGAAGAGATCCTGCCTTCCATAACGTCTTCCAGCAAGCTCAAATACTTGTCCCTTTCATAATTAGCTGGTTTCTGGAACGGAACTCGGTTATTCGGTACTGTAGTCAGACACAACCGGAAGTTGTAGGCTTGAATAAGCTCGTCTCCGTCCCCGGTACTGCCCGGGAACACTTCCTTGGTCGAATCGAAGTTCATGTACAGCTTACCGGCATACTCTTCGTTCCAGACGTCCCTGGATTCGCGTCCCAGATCGAACGGCACCCCGGCCATGGCGGCCAGATCTCCCTCATAAGTACCGTCGATAAATACACCCGCACGTATTTTGACAGCGCTTTCTTTTATTTCGTCGCGAATTGTGATTTCGCTCAACTTAAGTTCTTCCACTCGTACATCAAGCAGCACGCAAGAGCTTCTCACTTCCAGCAACGCTTCAGCAGAGATCATTTCACGCAATATACCCGCCGCAACAGAAGGCTCAAACCATAATCCCCGATTGCAGTCCTGAACCTGCACGGAATCCGCTCCATATGTATCGTTATAGTGCGCAACCACTCTGGCCGCAAACTCACGAAAAATGGAGCCTGCCGATTGCAACGAAACGATATCCGTTCGGCCAAGTCCACCGGTCATCATCCCACCGATATGCGAGGAAGGCTCTATCATTACAGTTCTTCGACCGCATCTCGCGGCTGCAATTGCGGCACCGATTCCACCCGGAGTCGCTCCATACACCGCTACCTCATAGTGTTGCGTTTCCATGACCCATACCCCCGTTCGTTCGCTTTTACATTTTGCTTCTTTCAGCTTTATGTCTTAACGATAGCACGAGGGTAAGTACTAGCATAAGGAACATTTTTCATCATTTCATGGAACAAATTTTGTTACTTCGGGTCGGAGCGGTATTCGCTCGGTGTTCGCCTCGTCCACCGCCTGAATATCTTAATGAAATAGTTGGCGTTCGGAAAACCGACCCGCTCCCCTATTTCTGCTACAGACAGCTCGGTCTGTTCCAACCATCCTTTGGCATGGTCGATCCGCACCTGTTGGATGTAATGAATCAGCGTGGCTCCAGTTTTCTTCTTGAATAAGCCGCTGAAATACGCCTCGTCCATTGCTACTAAAGCGGCTACTGCTTTGAGTGTAACGTCCGAGCTATAGTGCTGGTGAATATAAGCAACTGCTTTATCAACTTCCCGGTGTCCTGTAAGCGGTTGCGTAATTGCGCGGTTCCGGTTGCAATAGCTCTCGGCACTTGCCAACAGACGCTCTCCAAGCTCGGAATGACTGGTGCATAGAAGGAATTCCTCCTCGGCCGTAGCATTGCAGCCTGCAATTCGGGAGAGGAGACGATCGACGCGGAGTGCCATCTCTTTCACCGCTGCCATCGGTAAACGGCGCTCGCGGGTCGTTTCCCAGCCAGCCTGCAGCCGAAGCTTGAATTCGTCCAGCTTGCGCTGCTCGAAGCTGCGAATCCATTCACGTTCCGTCTTCCAAGTCAACCATTCAGACGAAGCGTGTAAAGATTCGGCTGCGGCTGTCGCTTGGAACAGACCAGTCCTCTCTTCATACCAGGCATGATCCAACTCACGCAATACATGATTCCAAGCCGTTGGCATCTCCCGGCGCCCCACCACTGGAGAGCATGCTGCTGTCCAAGGAAAAGCTCCTTTCTCTTCTAACGGCCGGATTATCGCCGGATTCCAAATGAATACCGTCGTTTGCCCCGAGTGAGCGAACGCATGCATAATCGACCGACTTCCCGGCGTCACTAACTCAAGTTGATGGAAATCCTCCAATGAGAACTGGTTTGCGCCGTGCAGAAATGATCCGATCCAGACCGAATCAGCCTTCACTTCCTCCAACATCGACCTGTATTCCTCCAACTGTTGAAGCGTCAGCCGTTCCCCTTCACCGGCTTCTGCGCCGTTATTATGAATCGCCTGCCATGTCTCGCGATACATGCGTTGGAAAGAATGGGCCATCGCTTGAGACCTCGCTTGAAAGTTGCGAACTAATTCCCGCTTTATCTTAGTCAGCGTCTCCTCCAGAGATTGGGCATTCATCGAGAGCTTCAACAAATAAGATGTAGCTCCGAAATCCAGCGCCTGGCGGGCATACTCAAATTCATTCATACAGGTCAGCATGACGAATAATGACTCCTGCCCTTCTTCCCTTGCCCGCTTTAATAGCTCTATACCATCCATCTCCGGCATAATGATGTCAGACACGACGAGATCAGGCCGTTCGGAACGCATGATATCCAACGCTTCCTGTCCGTTTCCAGCTTCGCTTGCAATCGTGAACCCCATGTCCTCCCATCGGATCAATTGTTTGAGCGAACGTCTTACGAACACCTCGTCTTCAACGAGCAGCACTTTCCACATCCCCTGTCCCCCTTTCACTAAAAGGTGCCGAGATCAACAGCGGGAAACTGAGTCGCACCCGCGTTCCTGCCAGTGTCGGAACAATGTCTAATCGAGCGTCCTGTTTGAATAACAGCTCCAGCCGTTCCTTTATGTTCTTCAACCCAATACTTTTTCTCTTACGTCCTGCGTGCGCAGAGGCATCCGGATTCCACCCGATTCCATTATCCTCCACTTCGAGGCAGCAGCGGCCCTGCTCGGCGTAGGCACGGATCCAGATTACACCCTCCCTTTCTTTATGCGCCATTCCGTGGAAGATTGCGTTCTCCACAAGCGGCTGCAGGCTAAGCTTAGGAACGAGTGCAAAGGCAATACTTTCGTCGCACTCCCATCGGATCTCGAAGCTCTTCTCGTAACGGAACGACAAAATTGATACATAGGCCTCTGTGAGCTCCCGCTCCACCTTAAAATGAATCAGATCGGCCTCCTCATTCAAGCTTGTTTCCAGCAGCTTGCCGAGTGCTATACAGATGTTGGCCGTTTCTTCATCTCCTTTGCCAAGAACGTTCCATTTAACCACATTCAGCGTGTTCAGCAGAAAATGGGGGTTCATCTGCGAAAGCAGCATCTGGAAGCGGACTGCCTCCTGCTGTCTCTCTTCCTCTTTTAGTCTTCGCAGGAGTTCCTGGAGATCATGTACCATTTTATTGAATGCACGGGCTAAAGCGAGTACTTCGCCTTTATACTTGCCTGTTGGAAGCTTGGTTAGGAAAACTTTATCCGACACCTCCGACATCTTTTTCTGAAGCAGCCTTAACGGACGGGTAATCGTCGACAGAATGAAAAATGTGATAACGATGAAGAGCAGTGTGAACAGAAGGAAGGAAGTGATCATCTGCTGCTTCATTTGTTCGATATCGCCGAAGAACAATTGCAGCGGAAATCGGCTCATGAGCGTCCACTGCATGGCCGGAACAGACATTTGATTGTACAAGTATGACCCTTCTATCAAGTGGAAAGTGCCCGAGTGTTCCGAATCGGCATGTATAAAAGCTGCAAGAGTGAGGTCCGACTGCTCCCCTGTCCCGCCTATAATGGCATTCTTTTCGTTCAGCAGAAAAAAATCCTGCGTAATCGGAAAGCTCCTCGCCATAGAAGAGAGCCAGGTCTGGAAGTCTATGCTTATGCGAAGCAGCCCTATCTCTCGGCCTTGACTATCATGCAGCACCGAATACAAGGTGACGAGACGGGGGCTCTTGCTGTCTTCTCGCCCGAGATCCGACTCTTGATCCGACACCCAAAGATAGGAGGCTTGCCCACTCTTGAGGCTTTCGATTCCTTTTTGCCCCATATAGCCGTCATAAGATAACTGTTTGTTAGGGGAGTATGAGGCATACTGATGGTCTTGCCGGTCCGTCAGCCAGTAATATACGTAAGGGGAGGTGAGCGTCTTGCTCTTGATTTCATTCCAAATGCTGTCCATCATTTTACGGTTTGCTGTTTCTTCTTCCTTGGTGAATGTATTCCCGCGCGTCAGCATTTCGACAACTGCAGGATCTTTCTCCAACCGGACGGCGATGAGGAATACGGTCCTGCGAAGATCCTCAAACGTAAGCTTCAGCTGCTCCAGCTGTTCGGTGTTCTGCTCGATGATTTGTCGCTCGAAGGTTCGTTCAATCTTGCTAATACTTTGAAATTGGAGAAATGAATACGGTAGGATTATAAGCAACAAAAACGCTAGAAAAAGACGATTTTTCAAAGAAGATAGAGCGAAAAAGTCGGCAACTTTCATGTCTCACACTCCCGCGTTACGGTTTTAATTAACTCTACGTGAATTGGGGTTATAAAGAAAGAGCATCTTTCGAAAACTCACGGACAGCTATCGGCATTTTCATTAACTGAGAACCTTGCGCATAATAAATAGTGCCGTCCAAGCCGAGTGTCATCAAGTGTACAGGCTCACTTACCAATTTCCGATACTCGAGGGTAAGCGAGTCAAACACAATAAGCTGCCGGCCAAGTGTGGTATACAGATGATGATCCGCTCCCCAACGCATAAAAAACGGACGCCAAGAGCTGGCTTTCTCTCCTGAAGTTACTATCGTGCTCTTCACCACTGCCTTGGTAATCCGATCCATCGCGAATAAGGCAAAAGCGCTGCTCACCGACTCCGTCTCCCCCCACATAATACCCCATAGATTCCCATCGGGGCCTATGCTAAGCTCTCCAATCATCTTGGGCTTCAGGAATCCAGGAACAACAGGCTGCAGCTCTGAGAGTTTCCTATCAGCCGCAACGTCCCATTCGAACAGCCTCGCTTCCGTCTCTGACGGTTCAATGCCGAGTCCGCCCCAAATCGTAGATCCCCCATAGAGCTTCCCATTGTAATAGGCAAGTCCGATGATGCTCTGATTTGGAATAACATTCCTATGAACGGTCCACGTGTCTGCTTCTTCATCATAGATTGTTAACGCGCCGCCTAATTGACCGTAATCCGCAATGGTCCCTATGAATAGCTTGCCTTCTCCAGCGGTGAATGTGAACGGCCTGCTCTGCTCGTCATCTATGTCGTAAATTACCTTTGGATTCACACCTTGCTCGAACACCTGCTTTGGATCGTACTGAGCAATAACGGCTCCCCCATATAACCCCAAGTAAACTTTTCCATTCAAGAATCCAATTCCTTCTATCTGGTGAGGCTCTTTCTCTTGAACGGAGAACAATCCTCGTGTTGTGTCAAAGACACTCATTGCTCCTTGATATCCACCCATATACAGGTTGCCGTCAGGACCGATTTCCAGTGACTGAATCTGGATTCCGCTCTTCATTACCTCTGGCTCAAGTTGAATAAAAGTCCGGTCAATCGGATCGTAAATGAGCTGTACAATTTCATTCGTAAGCATCACAAGCACGGCTCGGCCTGCATTCAGACCGTCCTTAGGCACCGTCCAATTGATGGCTTTCAACGATTGATTCGGAAGGATAAGATCAGGATCAGCAAGAGCAATTTCATCCTTTGACAAATCATATGTCCATAGCCGGGATGTGTTTTTATTGCGGAAATAGAGCATGTTCGGATTATACGGTGACGGAGGGGAGATCACGCCATCGAACGTATTGCCCGATTGCCAGTCCATTTGATGGATAACCTCATAATTCGTCTCATTCAGAACGAGTAGGGAAGTGCCGTAAGCGACAAGCAATCTACCCCCGTAAGACCAAACATTGGAGATCGAGCTGTCCTTGCCTGTAATAGGGAGTTGAATCTCCAGCTTTTCGCCCGTAATTCTGTCATAGCGGAATAAGTAAGCTTTTGTTCCAATTCCCGCATAAAAATAACGATCGGTTACACCCGAGCCTCTGGCATAATCCTGCCCTTCTTTGACCGTGCCCATATCGGTAAACTGGGCGGATTGAATATCGTACACGAACACCTTGGAATTGGGATAAGTGGAACCATATATAAAGCCGTCAGAAGAAGCATCCAAATCCCACACCCAGGGGTTAGAAGGGTTGTTCCCAAGATTGTACAGCTTCTGTTCTTCCGGTATGTAACGATATAAAATCCCGGTCTGTGTCCCGCTCAAATAAACATTGCGATCCGATCCTATCGTAACGGCCCAGATTACATCGTGACCAGGCAACGCTTCGCGGAATTTCACTTGTCCCGTCCATGCATCGAGCACAAAGAAAGAAGCGGGCGAACCGCTTGCTCCTACATAAATCTCTCCATTCCCGATCGCAGCTCCCTGCGTTTTGGCTACCAAGGTTGCATCTCCAAGCGATATGGCTTTCTCGTATTCAAATGGCATTATATTTCAGCAGCCTCCCTCTATAGTATTGGTGCTTTATTAATTCAATTTAAGGATAAATGCTCCGAGTATAGTCATTATAATGGAGTTCATTTCCGAATGCACGACCAAGTTGGTGTTGCTCTGCTTCTCTGGATATAATAGAAGAAAAATGCAATGTCAAGAAAGGATTTTCTGTTCCTATGCCAGACTCTATTCCACCAAATACTAGTCCAATTGGTCTTCCGCTCGCGTTCGTAACCCGTATGACAGAGCAGCTTGGCAGCGAAAGTGAAGCCTTCTTCCACAGCTACCAATCTCCACGGACTCAAGGATTAAGGCTGAATCCTCTGAAAATATATGCCTCTCCAGACAAGCAGCAGCTTGAATTGGAGGAAATGACCCGCTTCTTCGGATTGGAGCCTATCCCTTGGTGCCCAACCGGCTATTATTATGCGGAAGCCGCTCGACCTGGCAAGCATGCCTACCATTCTGCAGGGGTGTACTATATTCAGGAGCCCTCTGCTATGTCAGCGGCCGAGATGCTTCGTCCATTACCAGGGGATATTGTACTCGATCTGGCTGGTGCGCCTGGAGGAAAGTCTACGCAGATCGCTGGAATGATGAAGGGTGAAGGGCTGTTAATTGCGAATGAGATCCATGCAGCACGCGCCAAAATTCTTAGTGAAAATATAGAACGCTGCGGGGTTCGGAACGCAGTTGTCACAAGCGCAACACCTGATCAGTTGGCTGCACGGTTCCCTGCTTTTTTCGATAAAATTATGCTTGATGCCCCATGCTCTGGAGAAGGGATGTTCCGTAAAGATGCGGAAGCTCGGGAAGAATGGTCCCCTGAGCATGTGGCGATGTGTGCTGTGCGCCAGCTCGATATTCTGGATTCAGCCGCGCGAATGTTGAAGCCAGGAGGAACACTGGCGTATTCCACATGCACGTTCAACCGCGAGGAAAATGAAGAAGTACTCGATGCCTTCACATCGAAGTATCCGGAATTTTCCGTCCAGCAGAAGGAACGAATCTGGCCGCACCTAGAGCGCGGCGAAGGCCACTTCGTGGCGCTGCTGCGCAAGGCGGGAACGTCAGCGGGAGCAATGGGCGAGGTGGGCGAGGTGGGTGAGTTGGGCGACGGAAGCGGCAGCCAGCAAGGAGTGCCCGGCGGGGCGACGGAGAGCCGTGAACAGCGCGGGCGCAGGGGCAGCGGAAGCGATGAGCGGTTAGACGACCGCGGCGCTCCGCTTGGTGCACAGGAAGCGGCATATGCCGCCGCTGTCAGTGCACCAAGCGGAGCTCGCAGTCGCGGCATCCGCGCACCCAAGCGCCGCGACGGGAACGCTCCCGCTGCAGCCGCTGCTGCGGCCGCTATGCGCGAGGCGAGCGCGTTCCTCGCCGCCGTGCTGCCAAGCCTGGCGCTCGGCCCAGGCGAGCCGCTGCTCTTCGGCGAGCAGCTGTACTGGCTGCCGCACGCCGCAAACGCCCCGTTCCGCGCTGCCGCGCTTGACGGGCTCAAAGTGCTGCGGCCAGGCCTGCACCTGGCCGCCATCAAGAAGGGCCGGGTCGACCCGGCCCATGCACTGGCGCTCGCGTGCGCGCCGCACGAAGTGCCCGCAAGCAGCGTCGCCAGCTTCGCTGCGGACCACCCCGCCGTCGCCAGCTACTTGCGGGGAGAAGCGATCGCGGCCACAGACAGCTTGGCCGCGGGCTGGTGCATCGTCGCTGTAGACGGATTTCCCCTTGGCTGGGGAAAGGTCAGCGACGGCCTGATCAAGAACCACTATCCCAAAGGTCTCCGTTGGATGGGCAAATAATAAATTTGTCGTGAGCAGGGTATCCTCCCTCTTTGTGGAATGTTATTTAGGGAAACCACCAGTTATAGTTGTTGGAGGAGGATCACGCATGTTCTGGGAGCATCTAACTGCACCTGCATTCCGACGAGCCGTCCAGGAGGTCAAGGGAGTTTGTATTGTGCCTTTTGGCGTGCTTGAATCACATGGCCCGCATTTGCCGCTCGCAACCGATATGATGTTGGCCAAATCGATTGCCGCTGAGGCTGCTAAGCTCGAGCGAGCTGTTATTTTCCCCGATTATTATATAGGACAGTTGGCGGGTGTGCAGCATATTCCAGGGAACCTGATTATCAGACCGGAGCTGTTGTTAGCCATGCTGGATGATGTTTGCCGCGAGATCGGCAGGAATGGGTTCCAGAAGATCCTCATCCTTAATGCACACGGGGGCAACCCCAATCTCATTCGATTTTTTATTCAGAATACATTGCAGCAGCCCCGCGACTACATCGTATACTCCATGGAGGCTCAGTCGATGTTAAACCATGCCTTCAAACAAATGGCCGCCAGTCCTTTTGGCTCTGATCCGGAATTAACCGAGGAAGATCATACACTCATTGTGGATTTAATGGAATCCGGATATGGCACGGACCATGCAGGATTTATTGAAACATCTGCGATACTTGCGATCAACCATGAACTTGTTCATATGGAGCTCATTAATGATGAAGATTTCCGTGATCAAGGAAGGGTGTCCGATCTCGGGCGAGCAGGTGTTTTTACCGCGATGGGTTGGTACGGCAGTTATCCGAACAATTATGCCGGCAATCCGGAAGGCGCGAATGAACGAGTCGGTCAAGCGATTCTCCGGCGTGTGGCCAAGCAAACAGCAGATGCAATCCAAATAATCAAAGAGGATGGAGACGCTCTTTCCCTGCAGCGTCAATTCTACGAACAATGGTAAATCAAATGACACTCGAACAATTAACCGAAGCTCTCGCCATCCCGGATGCTCCTGAGTCCTGGAAACGCAATTGGGAGCAAGCGCAAGCCAGTTATCCGACGGATGGTATTCCGTTTTTGCAGCCTTCCTATTTGGAGTCTGTGTGTGCATACTTGAGTTTACCCGAGGATCAGTCCAAGGCTGTGCTTTCAGCTATTTTACAGATCAGCAAAGATGAACATCTAAGCCAGCTGGCCTGGCTATGGCATTATATTCTGTTCGTTGCACTCGATCAAACAAGGGAGGGACTCCGGGTATGGCCTGTTCCTTCTGCCAGCGGACCTTCACTTGCAGCCATTTTTCCTTTGATCATTCTATTGTCTGGGACTACTCGCCTTCGTAATTTATACGCAAGCCGCAGCATTCCTAATGATATCGCAGCAGACACCGTATGGGATGTCAGCAACTCAGTAGGTTTGTATCAAGAGCGTAACGGGCTCATTGGACTGGATATGATTTATTTCGCTTGGCTGATGAGTCATTATTCGGGTCAGTTGTATAAGGTGGGACGGCTCCAATTCCGCATTCAAGCATTCGGTAATTATCTGAACGCCTATCGCAATGTTCAAACGGGACAGCTTGCAGCTCTATCCGCACCAGGTATCCAATATAGGAATGACGGCCTTCTCGATGGGACGAACCAGATCTATGATCTTGAGAATAGCTGGACCTCTACATTCTGTGAATCGGATGAGGCTGTTCAAGGGAATCCGATCTCTTCAGATGGATATGCGTCCCAAGAGCTGCTCACCCTTAACACAAAGGAATGGCAGCTTGTACTTAAGCCTGGAGATACGCTTTTGGATGTGCACATTCCGGCTGCAGGCAAGCTGTCTCAAGAGCTATACAACGATTCTTACGAGCAAGCGATCTCTTTTTTTAGCACCTGCTTTCCGGAACAACCTATAAAAGGGTATGTCTGCTTCACTTGGTTGTTCGATCCGCAGCTTCGAACACTGTTAGGGGAGTCCTCGAATATTGTTCGATTCCAGCAGGACTACCATCTGTTCCCTATAGGCGGCGGAGATGATGCTTTCTATCTATTCCTGTTCAAATGTGCCAAATGTGAGCCTCATCTGCTGCCGGAACGTACCTCTATGCAACGGACGATCAAGGAGTTTATGCTCTCAGGAGGACGGATGCGTACATCCGGCGGATTCATCCTCCGATAGACTTTTGTACACAGACGGGCTACAACAGCCCGTCTTTTACCTCTCTATCCCAGCTACCTCACTCCAACATCTCCTTCTGCAGCTCCAGCCTTCGGAACTCCCCCGGCGTTAGTCCGCTGATCCGCTTGAACATGCGAATGAAGGAATTTACGTTATGATAGCCAATCCGCTTCGCAACGTCCTGGATGCGTACATCTCTTTTGCAGAGCATTTCCTTGGCGCGTACGATTCGCAGCTCGTTCAAGTAGTCCGTGAAGGTCATTCCCGTCTTCTCGCGAAAATATGTAGACAAATAGCTTCGCGACAGATTCAGCTTATCCGCCACCAGCTCAAGCGAAATGTCGTCCTCGCCGTAATGCTCCTCCACGTAATCGAACACGAAGTCTCGAATGGGATCCTGCTCCGCTTTTTTCTCGCGAATGAGTAACACCGCATCCCCAATCATTCGTCTGAACAAGGTCTCGAATTCTTCACGGCTAGCACATTCCTGCACATTCTGAAACGGGTTATACGTACTAAGCAGCAGGGTGATATCGACATTGTGTGACAATAGCGCCTTAATAACCTTCATCGTCACTTCCTTCCCGAACTGAGCGAACTGGTACACACTGGCCTGCCGCTCCTCCAATTGGACCAAGCTCCGGCTAACCAGCTCCTCTGCCCTGCTTCCTTGCCCCTGCTGAAGACTTGCATACAGCTCCTGCTCCTGAGCTGTGAAGAACATGTATAGTTCCTCTTCCGTATGGTCTTCGGTAATGATCTGCGTTTCCTTGCCGAGCAGCCGCCGTTGGATCATCGCTTGAGTTTGTTCGTATGCCTTTGTTATATCGGCCTGATGCTGCAGGACCGGGCGAAATGCAATGGTGAGATAGCAGGTATCGCGGTCGCGATCGAATACCTCCTTCAGTTTGTATAACATTTGCAGGACAACGGTCGGGTTCTCAGCGGAGAAGATAAGTGTCGAGATTCGATTCTTCTCCATCTGCACGGTAACCGCATCGTGGAACATCTCGCTTAGCTCAATGTGAATAAACTCCTTAATATAGTTGGCAGCCTTCGCTTGTTCATCTGTCACGAGACTGCGGAACTGTTCCGTGAACACCAGTTGAAATACGATCAAGTAAAAAGGCTTACTCGTCTCCATTAAATCATGGACATCATTCCACTGATAGGTGTTGTTAATTTTGCTTATGTATCCGTAGTTTTCTAATAATTTGTTTTTCCGGGTCAAATCCTTGTTCATCGCTTCATTCTCGTCGATCATATGAGCGAGATTCGTACTGATGAGATCGAACTCGCGTATTTTGCTGTGAACATTCCCCCTCTTCCCATTTTTTTGCACCATCTCAACCATTCTTTGAATCGGATTGTTGAATTTGATGCTAAGCAGGATGGAGATTAGAACGCTAAGGAGTACAGCCACCGCGAGCAGAGTTAACAGCAGGATGGTTAGTCTCTCTACTTGTACGGTGATGCTGGTCACGGGAATCACGTTCATATAAGATAGTCCGGATATTTCACCCTTGGCATAAAAGTAATAGCTGTCGTTGCGCTCGAAATATCCTTGCGAGTCTGAATAAGAGAATCGGTCCAAAGCATTTTGGGCTACGATGCCCGGATCCGTTTCCTGCTCACTGTAAGCTCGATATAAGGTTTGTTTGTTATCATCCATAATAAGAAAGCTGTCATTGCCTGAGTAATGGAAAGTCTGGAACATCGCTTCTGCATCTAGCAACGCCATTATGATGTATTGATTATTGAACCTGTTCTTCACTACAAAGGGGAACATTTTGCCAATTGGATTCAAGGTGCGGTCAATCTTCGTTTCCTTGAATTCAGCAGCAGGAAATACCCGATGAGGATACTCTTCGAGAAATTGTTGTTTCCAGAATATCGAATTGTACTTATCACTGATGTAATGCTTGGAGAATAAGTCCGGTGCGTTATCCAATCCGCCCATCTCGATCACAAGAGAGTGATTGCGGAAGAACACGAATAGATTGTTCAGATGCAACATTTCATTGGAAAGCAGCGAATTGATTTCTGTTTTAACCGCATTCACCGCATTATAGTCCACTTGTTCTCCACTGTTCCCTAACAGCAGCAATCTGTCACTGAAATAGAACCGAAGCATTACGCTTTCCACCAGGCGGAATTGCTTCTCATAGCTGTCTACTGTGTTTTTCAGATTAAGGGTGTTGTGGTCGATAATTTCTTTTTTAATATTTTCTTTGAAGAAGGTGAACGACAGGATGTTGAAAGAAATAAGCAGCAGGATGACAATGAGAAAACCGATGAGCAGCTTTACAAACAACGAATCACGGTGGACCGGAAACCGAAAAATCATGCATGTACCTCCTCAAAGTTTGAATATATCCATCCATACCAGCCCTAGTGTCTATGCGGTATCGTTTATCTTTATCTACTTTAGGTTCGATTATATTCCGTATGTTCGATTCAATAAAAACGCTTACATCTGGACGCATTGAATATATACAGCTTTCCCACTTGCCCGTACTATAGGGGTGAGCTCATTGTAACAACACATGTGTTTGTTTGGCAACGTAAATCGGCTAGTCGTCAGGAATGAAAGTATCCTGCAGTCGACTAGTAACGGAGGCGGATCAATGAAATTGACTAAGACAGCGCAAGCATTGCCACAGGTGCCGCCGCAATCAGTGGAGCCTAGACAAATCTCATTTCGCAGAAGGTTAAATGAAAGCAAATACTTATTATTGCTCGTTCTTCCCACTGTGCTGTATTTTGTTATTTTTCATTACGTCCCCATGTTCGGTATTGCGATTTCGTTTCAAAAGTACAACCTGTTCAAAGGAGTATGGGGCAGCGAGTGGGTCGGGTTTAAGTATTACACGATGTTTTTCCAGAACCCTGATTTCTTCAAGCTGCTGCGGAATACGTTCCTGCTTGGCTTTTACAGTCTTGTATTCGGCTTTCCAGCTCCCATCCTGCTTGCCCTCCTGCTGAATGAGCTAAGAAGTATGGTGTTCAAGCGTTTCGTTCAGTCTGTCAGTTATTTGCCCCACTTTATCTCGAACGTGGTTATTGTCAGTATGATTGTTGTATTTCTATCTCCGTCTGGAGGAATAGTCAATCGGCTGATCGAGGGAATTGGGCTCGAGCAGATCAATTGGCTGATGAGTCCAGAGTGGTTCCGCACAATCTTCGTCACATCCGGGATTTGGCAAGGTGTCGGGTGGTCCTCTATCATTTATTTGGCAGCGCTTACTGCCATTGACCCTCATCTTTACGAGGCTGCTGATATGGATGGGGCGGGACGGTGGAGTAAGATTCGTCATATCTCATTCCCCGGCATCATGCCTGCCATCGTCATTTTGTTCATTCTGAACATCGGACATGTGCTCGCGGTAGGCTTCGAGAAAGTGTTCCTGCTCTATAATCCCGCAACCTATGAGACGGCTGATATTATCAGTACCTATGTATATCGGGTCGGACTTGTAGAAGGCAATTACAGCTATGCAACCGCTATAGGTCTATTCACCTCCCTGATTGATTTGGCCTTCCTGGTAAGCGCCAACTATCTTAGCCGAAAAGCCGGAGAAACGAGCCTATGGTAGCTGGACATCCAATATCAGTTATTCCCTCCGGAGTAACCGTCAGGAGGCATTCATGAAGAGAAGGCTGCAATTATTTGACGTCATCAATGTCATTCTTATGCTTGGTCTTGTTGTGGTAATGGTTTACCCGTTCGTCTACATGGCTGCTGTGTCATTCAGTGACAATGTATCTGTGCTGAAGGGGGAAGTTTCGCTCTGGCCAAAAGGATTTAACCTCGCCAATTACGAAATTGTATTAAACGATCCGAGGATCTGGAGAAGCTACCTGAACACGATCATGTATACCGTGGTCGGAACGGCTGTCTCTCTCTCCTTGACGGCAATGGGAGCTTATGCGCTATCCAAGAAAAAAATGCTGTTCCACAAACAAATCACCTTGCTGGTCGTGGTCACGATGTTCTTCAGTGGAGGAATAATCCCGACCTTCCTGGTTGTAAAAGGCTTGGGACTCGTGGACACCTTCTGGGCTATGATTATTCCAGGGGCGATGAGCGCGTGGTATTTGATCCTGATGCGAACCTTCTTCAGCGGTCTTCCGAATGAGCTTGAGGAGGCCGGCAAGATGGATGGGTTAAGCGACATTGGATTATTCCTCCGAATCGCCCTGCCCTTATCCAAGGCTTCTCTAGCCACTATAGGATTGTTTTATGCCGTTGGAATATGGAACAATTTCTACACCGCACTCCTCTACTTACGAAATCCGGACCTAGTTCCACTTCAGGTGATCTTACGCAATATTGTTCTAGCTGGACAGTTCAATCTCGATGGCGGCAACTCAATCGGCAAGGATCACCAAATTGTTGAGGAATCCTTGAAATATGCCACCATTCTTATCGGAACTTTGCCGATACTGCTCTCCTATCCATTCCTGCAAAAGTATTTTGTCAAAGGGGTTACACTTGGTTCTTTGAAAGGCTGACACAACCTGTCCAAGTAAAAGTCTTGATAAATTCGAATGATGAGGGGGAAAGGCGTAGAGGTCCTTGCACTAAAAGGACTTAAGCCGCAATGATGAAAAAAACAATCGCTATCCTGCTTAGCTTCATCCTTATGTTCACATTAGCCGCTTGCGGGGGGGACTCCAACGGTGATGGAAATACTCCACAGGGCACGCCAAAAAGCACGGAGAAGAAAACATTAACAATGCTCGTAGGGGCACAGGCCAACTGGTCTTATGCCAAGGATAAGCCGATATGGAAGGCGATCTCAGAGAATACGAATTATATTATCGATGGTCAAGTGCCTCCGGGCGACAATTACAAAGAAGCAGTCAACCTGACGATCGCATCAGGAAATATGCCGGATATGTTGTACATGTCGGATTTTCCAACAGCTAACAAATATGGTCAACAGGGTGCTCTGGTCAACATCCTCGACCACTTGGATATAATGCCGAACTTCAAGAAGTGGTTGGCTGCATATCCCGAGCTGAAAGAGCGCTATCTGGCTGACGGAGGCAAGATGTTCATGTTTCCGAATCAAGGCTTCGGGGAAACGAATCGGATCACCTGGCTGTACCGCGACGATGTGTTCAAGAAGCATAATCTGAAGGCTCCTACTAACTACGACGAGCTCTATGAGGTGCTAAAGGCACTGAAGCAGCAATATCCTGATAGCTATCCGCTCGTCACAAGATTCGCATTCGGCACCCTTACCCGGATGGCGCCCAACTTCGAAACAGGGAATGGCCCGTATTACGATTTTGACAAGAAAGAATGGAGATACGGACCAACGGAAGACAATTTTAAGAAAATGGTTGTTTATATGAACAAGTTTTATAAGGAAGGGCTTATTCCGCCAGATTGGTTGTCGGTCAACACGAAGAAATTCGAGGATTTCATCTCTAATAACAAAACCTTTGTGCTGCTCGATTATATGGTTATGGACACCTATAATACACCATTGCGTAAAGAGAACCCCCAATTCGATCTGCAGTTCATGGCGCCGCCAAGTGGATTCGCTGGTGCCAAGAAACAGAATCCGAACGAGAACGTCGTCGATTCAGGTATGACGGTCGCTTCCACTTCGAAGAATGTGAAGGACGTCATGAAGTATATGGATTTCTTCTATACCGAAGCAGGTCGGGAAATGTCCAGCTGGGGGATAGAAGGAGTTACCTATAAAGTGAAGGATGGGAAGAAGAAGTTCCTGGATCAGTTCAAGACGGTATCCGAATTACGTGAGAAACCAGGTTTACTCAACTTAGGAACCTATACATGGATCGATTATAATGCTATGTTGTCTATTTCCTCACAAGCCACACGTGATGCTTATAAGGAAGCAACCAAGTATGATCCGAAGCTGCAGCCGAAGCCGCCGTTCACCGATAAAGAGCAGGACATTCTGAACACGATTGGCCAATCGATAACGAAGCATCGCGAAGAGACAATTACGAAATTCATCCTGGGCGATAAAAACATGAACGAGTGGGATGCCTATGTAAGTGAAGTGAAAAAGCTTGGAGTCGATCAATTACTCGAAGCACATAAGAGCGCTTATGACCGGGTGTTAAAAGCAAAATAATCGAGTTGCGGGAGGTTTTTCAAATGATTCGTTGCGGTATGAGTGAGGTGATCATTACCCCGCCATTAGGCTGTTCCATGCCCGGTTACTTCCATGATCGCCGATCAACCGGGATTCTGGATGAACTTTATGCCAAAGCCATTGTATGGGAGTCTAATACAGATATGGCTGCCATCATTGCCCTGGATTGTATTGATCTAACCCGACCCATCGTAGAAGCCATACGCAGTCAAGTGCGAGCTGGTACCGGAATATCTGAATCGTGTGTGATGGTATCGGCCACTCATACGCATACAGGGCCTCCAGTTAAAACCACAACATTCCTGCAGGATGATCAAGCTTATCTGGACTGGATGATCGATAGGGCTGCAGAAGCAGTGATTACGGCATATCACAGTCGCCAAGACGCAATCATCGGGGTCGGTCTTGGTCAGGAGGACCGTATTGCCTATAACCGCCGTTTCTTCATGCAAGATGGAACTGTACGTACGAATCCCGGAATTGGCAACCCGCATGTTGTTCGTCCTACCGGCCCCATAGATCCGCAAGTGATCGTACTGCGTATTGATGATATGCAAAGACGGCCTATCGGTGTCATTACTAACTATGCCACCCATACGGATGTGGTCGGCGGTACCGAGTATAGCGGAGATTATCCAGGTGAACTCTCTGTTGCGATCAAGGAAGCGTTGGGTAATCAGACGGTAAGCATGTTCTTAATGGGCGCTAGCGGGAATATTAACCACTACAACGTCGTGAGCGGTAAGGCAAGCGATTATGCCAAGCCCTCGGATTATTACCGCCGCATGGGTCGAATTCTCGCAGCCGAAGTGCTAAGAGTGAGAGAGGCTGTTAATACCGACAATGAGCAGAAGCTGTCTCTGCACACGCGGCAAGCCACAGTGACAATACCGTATCGCAAGCCTAGCGAAGAGGATATTCGCGCTGCCGAGCATACTTTGCGAACTGAAGCTCCAGAGCATGTAGAGTGCGCATTTGCCGCTGAATTGTTGCGTGCGAATGAGAGACAGGAGCCTTCCGTTGATGTAGAGATCCAAGCCATATTGTTGGGCGACCTCGCCATTATCGGACTGCCGGGAGAATTGTTCGTAGAGTTCGGGCTAGAGCTGAAGGAGAAGTCTCCTTTCCCGATCACCTTGGTAAGCGAGCTGAGTAACGGCTCGGTCAGTGCTTATTTATGCACCAAGGAATCGTATGCACAAGGCGGATACGAGCCTCGTATCACAGATAACAATCGCCTTGCAATCGATGCTGGCGAGCTGCTGACGGAGCATACTCTGAAGCTGTTGAACCGCTAGATTTCAATATTGCATTCCTATACGTAGATGGCGGATCAGAACCTGTTCAAGTGTTCTGATCCGCCATATTTGATCAACTCGAATTAATGTAACTGGTCCGTCTCATACGTGATCTCGTCAATCGGCCTGTTGTTCAGCAGCATAGTGAAGTGGACGGACTCGTAATCCCGCTCCTTATCCAGCTCATGCAGCAGAAGTGCGCCAATCTGCTCCCGATCCGTGGAGCTGGCAAAATCACGAAACTCAATAAACCCGGTCAGCTTACTTAGACTAATATCGACTGTAGCTGTGCCAATAGGGTAGCTGCCTTGTGATTTTTCGAATATTTCGTAAGTCAACGCGTCCCCATCATCTCGAGCTAACACAAAGGAGTATCTGGAATGCTCATCCGAGTCGGATTCCTCATATTCTTGACGATTGGAGCGGGCTGAGTAAGTCCACTCTTCTTCCTCCTCGTCATCCAATTCCAAGTCTTCCTCATCCAGCATATCCTCATGAGTCAGCTCCAGGGATTCTATGATCTCCCCTTCATACAGCATGTCCAGCTGAATTGTATCGACCTCAGAATCATTCAAGTCCGCAACGATAAGCTCTGCAACGTGCTCAATCTCATTTTCAAGCGGTTCGTAGATCCAGTTGATCTCTCCTGATACATCTGCTCCGCGAATACGCAAGTACACTTCCGCTATCCATTCATCGTCTCTGTCATATACATGATACTCGACCCGATTGCGGCTCTCCCCTACAATAACGAGCTCATAATAGGTAGGATCTCGCAGCACTTGTAGAGAGCTTTCGCTCTCTTCCGAATCCACTAACGAATAGGACATCTCCTCGTCCTCTCCATCGCCAATTACATACTCATCATACTCATCATATTCATCATCATCATCGTCTTCCTCATCCTCGAATAGCAATTGACCCTCGTCGTCCATATCGACAAACTCTTCAATCATTCCAATCTGGTCTTCCGAAGCAATAATGACATCGTAGGGGCTGCAGGTCACAACGACTTCACAATCCTCTGCTCCTACTGCTGCTACGGTTTGCTCCACATAACTTTGAATAAACTGAAGGGCTTCTTTTCGTTCCGATCGGGTCAAAGATTCTTGTTCCAATTGAACGGAGCCGGCCACTCGATGTCCTTCTCGAATGACAAGAACTATAGTTCCAATATATCCGCCATCTAAACAAATGTCACAGACTTCCCCGCCGGATGTTTTCATATCAGGTCTAATTGTGAATTGAGCCACTTCCATTCGCCTCCAGTTTACAGTTTCTGTTTACATTATTCATATTTAGCCCAAAATCTATACCTTATAGTTATCTGTCCATGCACATTGACCCTGGACGTAATACATTAGAGTATACCGAGTGCAAGATAAACGCACTACATGCTGATGCGACTTGAACATCTCCCAGTTTTCACGGATCGCACACACCAACAACACTTGCTTCGGATCAATAAACATACGGGGAGGAATTAGAATGTCTGCTGGTATAGGTTTTACTTCTGTAGGTGTAATTCTTGTTTTGTACATCCTGCTGGTGATTGTATCCCGTCCGGTCATATGCTAAGACGGACTCCTCACCAATCTTAGTTCCAAATGAAAGAAGGATTGACGCCTACCCGCGTCAATCCTTCTTTGCTTACCAGCTTATTCAACTTACGATCAATCACTCAAGCAATGCTTGAGAAGCGATAAATAGACGCCTCCGTCATTGTTGGAAACGGTAATTTCATCTGCTATCTGCTTCACTGCATCTGGGGAGTTGTGCATCGCTATGCCCATTCCAGCAAACTGCAGCATATCCACATCATTATAATAATTTCCCATAGCCAGCACTTCCGACGGCTCTATGCCAAGAGATTGCGTCAGAGCACGCAGGGCATTTCCTTTGGAAGCTTCTGCATGCATCACGTCGATGAATTCATCGCTGCTGCGCAATACTTGCAATCCCCGGCTTTCCTGCTTCCAATCTGCCTCTACACGATCCATGACCAGCATATCAGCTGAATAGGCAGTGAACTTGACAGGCAGCTCTTGCAGAGCGATCACATCGGTAACACGGACAGGTTCAATCACGAACTTAGCATACATTTGACCAACCGCACCCGGATATTCCGTGTCCGTGTGCAGTTCAGTTGGTGTGGACAAATCGTAATGGATTCCATGCTCTCGGCAATAGTTGACGAAGTAGGCCAAATCCTTTGATTGGAATGGATACTGGTGAATGATTGAACGGTCTTCCGTCCTGATCGTAGCAGCTCCATTATGCGTTATAACGGTCCCTGTCAAGCCAAGCTCCTCCATAACGGGAATGGCATTGCCTGGTCCTCTTCCTGTACATAGGACAATCGTTGCCCCCAGATCATGGACTAATCGAATCGTTTGTTTCGTCTGCTCAGTCAGCTCATGCTCATCGTTAAGCAGCGTTCCATCGACATCTAGAGCAATTATTTTGTATTTCACATGAAATCCCCCTATCCCTATCGTTGGTCCCTATTCATCTTGTAGAGAAGGTTGAAGCGACTCCAGCTCCTTATCCGACAGTTCGCGGTATTGCCCAGGCAATAAATGCTCATCTAGCAACAACGCACCCATGGACATTCTTTTCAGGTACACAACCTTTTTCCCTACAGCCTCAAACATGCGCTTCACCTGATGGAACTTTCCTTCCATAATGGTAAGCTCGATCTTGGAACGGAACTCTTCGCCCCCGCTTATAACGCTTAGAATAGTAAGCTTAGCCGGCATCGTAACATACCCGTCATCCAGCTTCACACCTTCACGAAAAGCTTCCGCATCTCGTTCGTCCACCTGCCCCTGTACTTCTGCAAAATACATCTTGGGCACATGCTTGCGCGGAGACAGCAATTGGTGAGCCAGCTTCCCATCGTTAGTCAGCAGCAGTAATCCTTCTGTATCCTTGTCCAATCGACCAACTGGAAACGGCTCGAACACCTGGTAAGCAGACTCAAGCAGATCTATGACGGTACGATCCCGTTTATCCTCCGTTGCAGAGATTACACCCGGCGGCTTGTTCATCATGAGATAAATAAATTCCCTGTAGACCACGAGCTCCCCATTAACATGGATTTGATCCTCATAAGGATTGACCTGTAATCCGAAATCAGTTACCGTAAGTCCGTTCACAGCCACTGCCTTTTGTTTGATCCATTTTCTTAGCTCACTTCGTGAACCATAACCCATATGGGCCAACACCTTATCTAGTCTTTGAGTCTTTCTCATCTTAGGTCCACCTCCACCCTGGCGGGTATTCATTCTTCAGCATGCCGTCCTGCCATTTGGCCCAACCTAGCGGATATCCATCTATACACATGAGCGTATACCCTTTAACAGGCACAGCTGCTGCAGATCGCACTAGAGCGGAATCCGGCAGATGGAGAGTTTCCCCTTTTAAGTACCGGATTACATCCGCGGATTCTCCATTTAGATCTACACGGCGAACGGTTTGATCGGCCTGAACGCCCATTGCCAATGCTTGCGACGGCTCGAACCGTTCCTTTCGAATCGAGCCGAGAAACCAGCCTGGACGCACTACCTTAATGCCTGACAAATCCGGTATATCCGGGGGAACTTGGTATACATAATCCCCTCTTAATTCGAGCTGACCAGCCCTATCGATTACAAAATGCTCGCTCCAAAAACGTTCCAAAACCACCGCTGAAGGAGCATCTCCAGTATTAGAAGATCTTGAAGACGACTTGGACACTCTTGCAGTCTTCGCCTTGTTATTTGGCCGATGCACCACTTGCTCAGACTCATTGGATGCAGGAATAACATCGGGCTCATTATCCCGTTCTAATACAGCCACATAGTGACCTTCTCCCCGCACCAAATGCGGCCACAGTCTTACAGTATCGCGAGTCGCTTCAACTGCCTGGTTCCTCGTCTGACTAACCCCTTCAACTGGTGTCTCGTTCAACCACTCCGGTCTGCCCGCGGCAAAACCATGTGAATACGGCACCTTCACAACCCTGAACTGGGAATGCTCCTTCAGAAATTCAGCAATGGTCGCTTCGTTCTCCTCCGGAGAGAACGTGCAGGTCGAGTACACCATTCTTCCCCCGGGTCTCAGCATCTTAGCCGCACTGATCAGAATAGCTCTCTGCATGGAGGCGTATCGACTCACTTCAATCTCATTCCAAGACTTGGTCATCTCTGGCTCTTTGCGAAACATCCCTTCCCCGGAGCAAGGCGCATCTACTAATATTTTATCGAAATACTGGGCAAAGGGCTGCGCTAACCGTTCCGGCAAATCATTCACCACGACCGCATTCTTCACACCGAACAATTCCAAATTTTTGACCATTGCCTTCACCCGGTCCGGATGATTATCATTAGCTACAAGAACTCCTTGCTGCCCAAGCTTGCCTGCTATTTGCGTTGACTTGCCTCCAGGTGCGCCGCACAGATCCAATACTTTATCACCAGGCTTCACATCGAGCAGCTCCACAGGCGCCATCGCGCTTGGTTCTTGAATATAATAGAGTCCCGCATGATAATAGGGGTGCTTGCCTGGCCGATCTCCTTCGTTCAAATAATAGCCTTCCTCTGACCAGGGAATGGACTCGCCGCCAAAAGGAACCTGCCTCTCGAACACATCCGAGCTAATCTTGAGAGGATTCCTTCTTAAGCCAAATACGCGCGTATCCTCGTAGGATGCAAGAAAAGAGGGATATTCGTCCTGTAATAACCGGTTCATTTTATGTAAAAAGGTTGTTGGAAGTTTCGTAATCATAGAGGCAGCCTGCACTTTCACTAGTCGTTAAAGGAATGTTCAATAAATCCTCAAAATTTCCTCCATAGGGAAGAAGGATAAGAATCGTTAGAGGAAGAACTTAATAAAGAGAAGCAACTATATTAATGAACCTAGGGGTGTATGATGAAAAAATTATCGATTTATCTTGGCATTATCGTGGCTCTCTTTGCCCTTTTGTTTATTGTAAACCAACAGAGCGAAAAGTCCAAGAACGCAGCACGACTCGGCAATTTGGATGAGGCCACTAAGGCTAAGGCAGAACAGCTATACGGAGTAGATGCAAGCAAGCTTAAAGCGGAGACCGTGCAGCAATTGAACGATGCTAATTACCAGAACATCATTCAGCCAGATGAGCTTAAGAAAAAGATTGCAGCTAAGGAAGAAACATTCGTCTACTTCTTCTCCACCACATGTGTGCATTGCCAAGCCACTACTCCAATCCTGAACCCAATCGCCAAAGATGCGGGCGTCGACTTGAAGCAGTTGAATCTGTGGGAGTACGAATCCGATTGGAATACGTACAAAATTACGGCAACCCCTACACTCGTTGTATTCCGTGATGGTAAGGAAGTAAGCCGTTTGGAAGGCGGAGTATCTCATGACGGCCAACCAGGACTGTACACAGATGCATTCAAGCAATTTTTTGCAACAAACAAAAAGAAGTAAAAAATACAAACGCCGGAGCCATTATAGAAATGGTTTCGGCGTTTTGTGCGTGTGTAACCCCATTACGTCTCCTCATCGTGCTTAACAGGAGGGAAATCCCGCATTTCCTCGACCATTCCAACCAAATCCGATTGGATGATGACAATGTTCAGATCGTAGAAATCGAATGGTTTTTCCTCTATATTCTCCAGCTTGGCCAAGTACTGCCTGGAATCTTCTACAAGCTTCCCCAGATCAATGCCCATGCTGATCCGAGGGTAATTTTCCAGCTTTTCAATTGCCTGATCGAATAGCTTGATCGCGCCCCCGATATTGCCATTCCGATGATGGTACAAGCCTACAGCCACCTGCAACAAACCTTGATGCAGAGGATTGCGGCCTTCCTCCATCCACAGCTCCTCCATTACTTCATGACACTCGAAGTAGTCCCTTTCTATGTTGAAGTAGTACAAGAACTCGATGTACAACTGATCGTAGCCTATCATCAACGGAATTACTCCTTTGCTTCGCTCTACATTATCGTCTAATGATTCCCCGATTTCTTAGCTCTCAGTAGCGCTTCTTGCAGATCTTGAGACAGCTCCCTCAAGCTCCACACATCTTCCGTCTCCCAGAGCTCATTGAATTTCAACTGAAATTGAGCTGCTTCCCTTATACGGTGGTAGTAGTATAAATCCTGGATCCCATTCAATACATTGGATACCAGATTTGATTTGTCTTCAAAATGCTGCTGTGCCGCTATGATCTCATTCCGGATGCTCGCCATTTCTTGATCCAATTGGTAGGCTGCTTCGGCCGCTGTTTGCAGTCTGGCTTTGATGTCCGCAGGCAAATGTTCTTTGAATTTATAGCTTAAGGAGTGCTCGATCGTAGCCCAGAAATTCATAGCTAATGTACGGATCTGAATCTCCGCCAGTACCGGCTTCATCCCGAGCGAGGTTTGAACAGGATACTCCACAATAATGTGATAGCTGCGATAACCGCTCTCCTTGTTGTTCGTAATATAATCTTTTTCGTAAATGACCGCCATATCTTTTCTGGTTCGAATCATTTCCGCCAAACGATGGATATCTTGTACGAATTGACACATGATCCGGATGCCGGCAATATCTTCAATCCCGGTCTCTAATTGGTCCATTGGTACATTTAATCGTTTCGCTTTTTCCAATATACTTGATATTCGCTTAATCCGCCCCGTAACAAATTCAATTGGGGTGTATTCTTCTCTGCTTTTAAACTCTGTACGAAGCGTCTTGAATTTGACCTTAAGTTCTTCAACCGCCTGCTCGTAAGGGAGCAGGAATCTCCCCCAGTCTCTGCTGTCCATAGATTGAAACCTCCGTCCTGAAATTCCGAAGAAATCCAGTTGTTCTGCTGTGTGAATCGAACAAGGCTCGATCCTGTTACTTATGATCTGCACCTACCGCTTGTGAGATATGGCTGTAGCCGTCAAGTCTTAATAGCTCCAGCAACCCTTCATTCAGTTCACGGATTAATCTTGGTCCTTTATAGATTAACGCGGTGTATACCTCTACAAGCGATGCTCCAGCCCGTATTTTGTCATATGCATCCTTTGCCGAAAAAATACCCCCGCAGCCGATAATCGGCAATGCTCCTTGCGTATGCTTGTATACACCTCTGATAATCTCGGTAGAGCGAGTTGTAAGAGGCTTGCCGCTTAAACCTCCGGTTTCCTTGCCATTGTGATGCGTTAAGCCATCGCGAGAAATCGTTGTATTCGTGGCAATAATCCCTGATACACCACCTTGCACCAGTGTCTCCACCATATATTCTAACTCATTTTCTGTTACATCTGGAGCGATTTTGACAAACATCGGCTTGGACGCTCCACCGAATCGTTTTTGCTGCTGAGCCATTTCCTCTTTGACCGCTGCTACAAGTCTTTGCAGCTCGGCTCCATGCTGTAGATTACGCAGCCCTGGTGTATTCGGTGAGCTAATGTTAACTACAAAGAAGTCTCCATATGTATAGAGCGTTCTGACACATTTGCGATAGTCTTCCTCTGCATCTTCATTGGCGGTATCTTTGTTCTTCCCGATATTGACAGCTACAGGAATTGTATGCCTGCCTGTCTTCCGTAAATGCTGGGCCATCGTTTCTGCCCCTACATTATTAAAGCCCATCCGATTAACGAGGGCTTCGTCTGACGGTAGACGGAATAATCTTGGTTTATCGTTGCCTTGTTGCGCTCGGGGCGTTACGGTTCCCACTTCCATGAATCCGAAGCCTAGGGACGAGAAGCCTTGAACGGCTGCTGCATTCTTATCGAGTCCGGCTGCGAGTCCCACTGGATTATGAAAATCCAGACCGCATAGCTGAACCGCGAGCTCCGGGTGTCTGGCCACTCCGTACATTTGCTTAAGCAACGACAATGCACCAGGGATCCGGGAAGCTTGTCCTAGTCCATCCACCGTTAAATGATGAGCTCTTTCTGCATCCATGCGAAATAATACAGGTTTTGCAATGTTACTGTAAAGCATGATAGGTACACTCCGTTCCTCATTAGACTCTATCGAACAGTTTATCTGTTTCATTGTCAAAAAGAAAGTACCTATTTACAGAATAGATTACCCTAACGTTTTGTTTCTATGTAAACCTTTTCATTTCCATATTAGGTTTGCTATAATGAAGACAGTTCTAGTCTTCAGAGTCCAATAGGATGTGAGGTCGATTTCCATGAGCAAACGGAAGCCAAGTTATATGGAACGAAGGCATAAGGAAACGGTGAACAAGAAGGCTATTATATGGGCCGGCTCTATTGTGGCAGGGATTATTATCCTGATGTCCGTGTTATTGATCTGGAATCCATAACCCAACATGTATCAGACATCATTCATTGAAAAGGCGTGCAGAGAAACCTGCACGCCTTTTATATTGCTCTTATGTCAACCAACGATAAACTTTGGTTGGGTTGGTCTCGTTCCCTTCGACAGGGAGGCTGAAAGGGGACTTGGATCGTAAAATGTCGGCAGGCAATAAGCCTGTTCCTATAGTCACCTTGGTTCCCATGGGAACCATATCGAAGAGCTCCTCAACGTCGCCCTTCAACATTCGAACACACCCTAGCGATCGATCGGAACCGATACTTGTCGGTTGATTCGTGCCATGAATTGCGAACAGAGTATCGGACAGTGTCATGCCGCGGCTGCCGAATTCGCCATTGTCTCTTCCATTGGGATTCCGCACTTTTTCGCTTATCGTGAATTCACCCTCCGGGGTGCGGTTGCCTCCAAGTCCTACTGGATACGAACGCACAATCATATTACCGCTAACCAAAGCCAGCCTATGCGTCGATTTGTCCACTATAATCTGCAGCGGTCCACTTAACAGATCAGTGGAAGAGATGGATTGTGGTGCTGCTGATTGGGATTGCTGGAGATTGGGCTGCTGCTCGATGGTACTGGTTGGAGAGGATGGATCATTGATCACCTCTTCCGCTGCTGCTCTCATTAACGGAGTGAGTCCGGACAAGAAATTATTCGGATAATCCTGAGTCAACTGCTCTACCGACTCCGGAAGCTTGCCGGTTATCGATTGATAGCCTTTGAGCGCAGAGCGTACAATCATCCTCTGTTCTTCCTCCGACTTCCAAGCATTGAACTGCTGCTTCGCTTGCGAAGAATCTCCAGGCTCACAAGAGCACAATTGTTTATCATATTCCGACAACTTGTATGCGCCATCTCTGTCAGTCGTTTTCTCGGCGCTGAACAGGAGCTTCGGCTCTGCCTGCCAATCCTTCCACTTCGTCCCGACTGGCGGAGCTTGGACCAGCAGAGCGGTCAGAGCTCCATCCATCACTTCAGATAGTATGGGACTGACAAGATCAGATTGACGCTTGATTGTGCTGAGATTGCCTTCCGCATAATGTACAACGGTTTGCGGCTTCTTAAGAATAGGTTCTTCCCCATGTGCCGCTGACGACTGCATCCCTGTCGCCGTCGATTGAGAGTTGGAATTGGCTGCTGCAGCAGCAAGCTTGGATTCCGAGTTATCCGCGGCATGATCGGTTTGAACTAGCAGCAAGACCATGGCGAGCCAAGCCAGCATCCACTTCCAGGACTGTCGCATTGAACTTCTCGATTTTCGGCTTGACTCACGCAAGGGATTATCGGATTTATCCAAGGGACGATCAACTTTGATGTCCGGAAGCGGGATGTCCTCGTAAGCTTCGTATACTTCCCCTGCCCGTATGTAGCAATACTTCGCTTTGGCTATTTCTCCATGCTCCGCATAATCCTTTCCAAGCAAGTACCAGGCCATCTTATTGTGCGGATGCTTCTGAACGTATTCCTTTAATGCATCCCGTTGATTGATGTGGAGGTTGTTCACTGCTGACGGCCACCACCCTATTCGATAGTAAGTATCATTTGGATCCTAAGGAAGTTATCGGTCATTGGTTCTTTGAATTATACTGGATGCCCCCATTCAAGATCGGATCCATAAATCACATCCATTTGCTGAAGAGCTTTGTTGATTACCTGTACTTCGCTAATGCTAAAGTACCGATATCCTTCAGATTGTTGGAAAGGAAGTTTAATCAGTAACCCTTCGCCATTAACTGTTATATTCTCGCTGCCAGTCCCAGTATCAAAGTTAGTAGCAATGTAAACAAGAGAGGAATAGTCCGCGTTCACAATTTGAGCACTAGCTTCTGGATCAAAGATCGTAGGTTCTGCGTCAGGTGACCCTTCACTCAAATAAAAGCCTTCATAATTCAAATGCACCTCAACGGCGTAGAAAGCATTTGGTCCAGTAAAATTAGCCATTCTTAATTCAAGATTAGTAACCTCTCCATTACCATCGTTCGCTTCTAAATATACCTGATTTAATAATTGGATCGAAGCACTATAAATATTTGTTAACTCTGTCTGTGCGCTGTCTCTAAATTTCACATAAATGGTGTTGAGCGCTTTTCCAGTTGATAATGTGAAATTCGCATTGACCGATATTGGAACCCAGCCCTCTTCATAAACATCTGCAAAGTCATCATTTTCTGAAAGCAACATTTCATATGCCCCAATTGGCGGCGTTAATTGTAGATTAACATTCCTTGAAGCTGTTGTGAGAGAGCCTTCATTAATAACAATGACGTAATTCGTTACCATCACATGAGTGGAAGTAGTAAAAACGTTGCCCGCCTCATCTCTTAAACGCATGCTTACAGTCTTGGCGCCTATCCCCGCGGATAAGTGATAATTCGATTTAGCGGGGCTGAAGGTTTCCCAGTTACTGTAAGGTCCGGAAACATCCGAATTCGAGAAACTCATCTCCGTATAAGCATGGGCACCGTCAGTTGTGAGTTTAAGATCCACTATGTTCGAATGAACAACATTCCCTACGGCTCCAACAATTTCGATCGTACCCGTTGGTACTATGGTGTCGACTTTGATAAGAGGTACTGTCGCCGAAGTGCTCTCATTACCTGCTGCGTCAGTTGCCTTCACAGTAAAGTTGTACTCTCCATTGTTAGGAACGCTAACGGGTATTGATACTGGTGTTGTACCGTTGCCTGTGCCTGTTCCCACAAGATGCGTCCCATTATTGTAGACATGAATGACAGATCCTGCCTCTGCTCGAACCTGTAAGCTCTTGTCGCTGCTTGCATTCCAGTATGGAGGAGTTGTACTCACTGCAGGTTGGGCAGGTTTGATCTTATCTAAGGTCACACTTACTTGGCTTTGTAAGCTCGTAATTCCTGCATCATTAGTAGCAGTCACTCGGAATGTATACAATCCATCCTCACTTAATGCCACTGGAATTATCGATGTGTTGGCAGTGGTTTTGGGTGAAGTATAGAACGGAGTTGCACTGCTTCCTATATAAGCTTTGATGATTACACCTATTTCAGCTTGGACCTCGATTCGTTGGCTGCTTGCAGCATTCCAATAGGTTGGAAGAGCTGTTAGCACAGGCTTCGAAGGAGTTGGTGTTGGTGTTGGTGTTGGTGTTGGTGTTGGTGTTGGTGTTGGTGTTGGTGTTGGTGTCGGTGTCGGTATCGGTGTCGGTGTCGGTGTCGGTGTCGGTGTTGGCGTTGGCGTTGGTGTTGGTGTTGGTGTTGGCGTTGGGGTAGGGCTGTTACTGCTTCCCTTTACCTTATCCTCTTCGAACTTAGCCTTTTCCTCCTCCGATAAGCCGCTCTTATAAGCTTGCTCTGCTTGTTCCTTCTGCTCCCTTTGTGCTTGGCGATTAGCTTCATCCTGCTTTTTCTTTTCTTCTTCTATTTGAGCAAGCAATGCAGCATTTTGACGTAGTTTTTCTTCTTCTTGCAAGCGTCGCTCTTCTTGCTTTGCTCTCCGCTCTTCCGCAAGTCGGGCAAGCTCCGCTTCCTTTGCTTTTATGACGTCAGGATTGGTTGCAATGCTTTTGTCGAACGGTTTGACGTTGTTCAAATCGATTTTCTCTCCTGAGTTGCTCTCATTCACTTTATTAATAATCGATTTCATCTCATCCGGTTCGAATTTCTTCGCGTCCAGAGCAGCCTTTGCCACGTTAGCTACTAGATTGTTAAGGTTGGCGCCAAAACTGGAAAGCGAGGCTTGATCACTTAACAAAAGTCCGGATTTTGGATCAATCACCTTCGACCCATCCCCAACCTGTTTCACCATCGTTTCATTTTCCTCTCGAATTTGTTCAATGGTTGTGATTAACTTCTCGATCATTTCTTTTGGGGCTTTTGCTATAAATTCATTGATATCTAGAGGCATTACTCCCGTTGAAGCGTCTGCTCCATCGCCGGAGAGCTGAATCTGTTGTCCTGGATATACATATGCTGATCCGCCGTCTCCGCTGCCTGAATCATCATTGCCATTGCTAGGGGATGCTTGGAGTACTCCAGAGGCCATAATCGCGAATATTTGTCCAAACCTGGATTCAATAAACCCATTAGAGCCGCGAACACCCATAACTGCTGTTGGGGTATCCACCTCAAATTCATCTTCTGCGCTCACAAGTTTCTTGACCTTGAACCACATCGAGCCTGCCCACATCTTAAGCTTAGATTTCTTCCCCCCGCCACTTGCTTCAACCAGACTTGAGATGTACATGTCAGTATTCTCACCGATCGTCACCTCATCCTCCTGGTCAACAATTTGCAGAATTAGGCTAGCTCCAGATTCTGTCCGGATATGATCTCCCTGATTCAAGCTCATTTCTTGGAATGCTTGATACTCATTTGATCCTCCAGCTTTGGTCACCATAACGGTTCCTGACACGCTCGTTACAATAGCAGCCCGATTTTCTTTGGCAGATGCTTTACTTGCACCTAGTACTGGAAATGAACTCATACTTAATACGATACAAATGATTACAATTGAACTTATTATCCGTGTCATCTAGCTTCTCCGCTCCTTCGCTAAACCAGCATTTACAAAAAAAGAAGCCAGCACTTGTGCCGGCCTATGATAGTAAAAGAATCAAGTATGTAGTTATCTTATGATAACGGTCTGGGTATCCTGATGCCATTGTACATTTTGTCCAAGCTCTTCAGCGAAGAAACGAATCGGAACGTAAGTTAGATCATGATTAATATACGGAGCCACATCGATTGGCTTAACCACATCTGGTGTGTTAGGTACTATTCTCTTAATCTCTTGCTTGCCGATCGTTAACTCTACGCTTATTGGACCTTTGGTCAGACGAACCGTTCTTTCCCCTGTGGCCACATTCTCGTTGTAGCTAACTGCATAACCAAGCGCTTCTGTAACAGCTCGCACTGGAACTAATACACGGCCATTCACATTCTCAGGTTGAGCTTCGAAAGGAATAAGGTTAGTCCCGTTCACAACTTTCACTACTCCATCATTTGTAATGCCTGTCGGAAGTTCATAGAATTCTAATTTACGAATTTTATTGTTATAGGAGTCCGCTATCCAGATGCTGCCATCGGCTGCAACGGTCACATCAGTCGGATTTTGCAATCCGGAAGATCGTTCCGCCCCATCCGTGAACCCGCTTAGCCCATCTGTATCTCCAGCCAGTGTATAGACAACTTGATCTTTCAAATAACGTATAGAGTGGTTCAAACTATCCGCGATAATAAGACCTCCCTGATCCGTAACGGCAAGACCTTTAGGGAAATTGAACTGAGCCTTGCTTGCATCGCCATCAATAAGGTCACCTGCAGCATATAGCGCACTTTTCTCATATAGAGATGCTTTATTGGCTGGCACAAGACCAGCAACCGTAGTAACTTTACCAGCAGACAGGTCAATATATCGAATCAATTGATTGCCGGTATCACTTACATATAGATTGCCTTTGCCATCAAGAGCGAGTCCCGCGGGCTCATTGAACAAGGCAGTCTTCAAATCGCCATCCTTATAATCTCCTCCCGGAACAGCCTGCCCCGGTACTACCTCTACAACTCTAGTAGATAGAGCATTCAGCGTAGATACATCACCAGTCGCTGAAATTACCCGTATAGCGTGATTTAAAGTATCTGCAACATAGAGCGTACCATTAGCCGCTATCGCTACATCCTGCGGGGAGTGGAAGGAAGCTTCTTTCCCTTTTCCATCCTTACTTCCAATTACTCCATTCCCTGCAACTGTCGTTACATTACCGGCAATGTCTATTTTGCGTATAGCATGATTGTCTGAATCTGCAATATATAAATTCCCTTGTTGATCGGCAGTGATGCCCTTAGGTTGTTCGAAGACGGATACTTCTGCTTTGCCATCTGCGAGCCCGCCTATCGGATTCTCATAAGCATCTTTTTTAAATGTAATACCAGCGAATGTCGACACAGCATTATTACTTAGTTTACGTATTAAGTGACTCTTGGAATCCGCAATAACTACGGAGCCATCTGGCATAGCTGCAATACTCCATGGACTGCGGAACAATGCGGATGCAGGCGGACCATTCTCCTCACCTAATTCCCCTTTTCCGGCAACCGTAGTCACACTTCCTAGAAACTGATTGTCGTTGCCTACTGTTGCTTGATCGATCTTACCTGCCCATGCGGTTGTGCTGCCCATAAGAAGGGAAACGGCAAGCATTGGAATACTAAGTTTACACAGTGGTTTCATCTCGTTCTCCTTTATATATCCAAAATTATTTGGCTCAGTTCTCTCAAAACACTACAATTTTGCACCACTGCCATCAAATAGGATCTCAATAAGGATCGGACTCACGGAGTTAAAAATGACTTCTCCTTCATTGTCTACTAACATGATCTCGAATTGTAGTGTTCTTGTAAACGGCTCGGAACTATCGAACGCAGGAGCAGCAAGTAAAGGAATTTGGATCAATCGTTTGAAACCCGTTACCGGAATTCCACTAGTACCTGAAACCGCTGATGGATACTTCGAAATCGTATATACGATTTCTTTAATATGATCTTCATTCGCTGGGTATTCCTGTATATTCGCTATACTGGATTCGCTTGCGAATATTTGGTTCCCATTGAAGCTTGGGTCTGTACCATGTAATGGATGAAAGGAAAGCGCACTATTATACTGCATATGAATTTCCGCGCCATAGACGGCATGCGCATCGACCAAATCATTCAACACAATATTCACAAACAAATTATCATTAGGTTTTAATGTGATCTCGTCCCCTGAAGCTGTTAATTGATCGGATGAAGCTGTAAATGTAACAGCCTTACCCGACATCGATGACGGCAGTAACTCGATATTGCCCGTGAATGGATTGGATTCATTGCCGGCTCGATCGACCAGCTTCACATAGATGTCTCGTGTCACAATACTCGTTCCGTTATTCGCAAGTAGTGTATGTGAGATCCCTGCCGGATCATAGCTCTTGGTGACTGCAGATGTAAAGCTTGAATTATCCGCAATAATTACGGAAACGATCTGTTCAGTAATATCCAAGAATTTCAAATTAACTTCAGCTGATGATGTAGTTGTATTCCCGTTGTTAACGATTAAGCGGCTCGCAGAAGGCAGGGTTGTATCAAGTGTAACCTCAAACGTAGCCGCCTGACTCTCATTGCCAGCAGCGTCCGTAGCGGTAACACTGAGCTGGTTATTCCCATTGGTCAATGTAATAGGAACATTCGCGACTCCTGAGGAATTAGCAGATGCACTCCCTCTAATACTCGAGCCCAGCTTCACTCTGACCGTCGAACCCGCTTCAGCATCTACCGTAATCGTGATATTCGGATTCTTGACCGCAGCAGGTACGGAGCGGACAACCGGTTTGCTAGGAGCAGTTGAGTCAACCGGATCTTCACCAGTATTGTTGTTATTCGTCGGCTCTGACGGCGTCTGCTGATTCTGCTGCTGTTGTTGCTCCTGCTGCAACTTTTCTTCCTCCAACTTTGCTTTTGCGGCTTCGAATGCTGCTTTTGCGGCTGCGTCCATTTGTTGTTTCAACAACTCTTCTGCTTTCTTCTTTTGCTCCTCTTGAGCCTTTTTGTTCGCTTCTTCGATCCTCTTCTTGTCTTCTTCCAACTTCTTCAATAAATCTGCGAGCCGTTTTTGCTTCTCTTCTAATTCTTTCTTTTCTTTTTCTTGCTTCTCGAGCTTTTCCTTCTGCAGCTTATCTAATAATTCCTTCTTCGCTTTCTCCGCCTCCGGGTCGGTTCCCACCGTTTTGTCGAAAGGCTTCACGTTGTTCAGGTCAAGCTTCTTATTCGGATCTGTAATGGATGCATTGGCTTTATCTATCAAACTCTTAATCTCGTCCTTGCTCAGCTTGTTCTCATCTGCTGCTGTCTTCGCCACGTTTCCGATCAGGTTATTCAGATTGTCTGCAAATTTGTTCAATACACTTGCATCAGTAAGAGTGAGACCCGTTTTGGAGTCAACGGTCTTCTCACCCGCTTGAATACTGCGGACAAATGCATCATTTTCTTCTTGAATGGCTTGCATGGACTCAATCAACTTCTTAATTACACTCGGTGGTGCATTTTTTACAAATTCATTCACATCTAACCCAGTCGGTCCAATATCGGAATCCTGCCCCTCAACAAAAGTGAATTGCTGGCCTGGGTAAATAGGTGTTGTCGAGCCGCCGGCCTCGTTATCAGAAGAACTGGTTGTACTTTGAGACTCTAGGATCCCCGATGTCATCATGGCATAAATTTGCCCTAGCTTCGCTTCTATATATCCATTGGAACCGCGTACACCCATGACTGCAGTAGGCGTTTCTACTTCGAACTCGTCGTCCTCGCTCACCAGCTTCTTCACCTTGAACCAGACAGATCCGGCCCACATCTTGAACTTTGACTTCTTGGCGTTGCTATCGGTTTGCAGCAAGCTTGATATGTATAAGTCGGAATTGGGTCCAATCGTAATTTCATCCTCTTGATCGACAATTTGCAGAACAATACTTGAGCCGTCTTCTGTCTTGAGATGGTCTCCCTGACTAAGACTCATTTCCTCAAATGCACGATAAGCGTTCGAACCGCCCGCCTTGGTAACCAGGACGGTTCCTTCTACGGTGACAGCAATTGCTGCACGTGTTTCCTTAGCAAGCGCTACCCCCGTAAACCCTTGCGATACCATACCGAACACAACAGTAATGCTAATGAGCTTAGCTATCCCTTTACGTCTAAATTTACTCGTTTTCCTCACAATCGACACATGCTCCTCTCCGTTATTGAATCTCTGTCTCTCTTAAAATAATCGGTTAAATCTATGTAATAGTTTACTTAAAACTTAAGAAAAATCATGTAAAAAATCCCCAAAAATCCGCATCTAAATTATACCAGAAGATTTTCATTTGTGACATATAAATCAGAACAAATTACCTAACAGGATACTAATGAACTAACTTTGCGACTCTTCTCGACATCTCATAAATAATTCGAATTGCTCTTTTCGGCATATAGGATCTTTGATATGGAGCGACATAAAACAAACATTTTGAAAATACATTGGAATATTGTTGTTTCTAAAGGAAAATTATGCTACGTTCTGTTTGATAATAAGGAATTTGATATTTTCAAGGGGATGAAAGGGGAAGCGGAATTGAGTAAAAAAACGGCTATTATATTAGGAAATTTTATTGTTTTACTGCTTACAGTGCTCTTATTTACATTAGGCAGCTTTCAATCGTTTTCGAACACTATTTACAGCTACATATCCAAGTGGTCGATGACCGGAATGCCGCATGAGGACATTATTGTAATCGGGATTGATGAGAAATCTCTCCAAGATTACGGAGCTTATCCGTTCGACAGAAAGCTTTACGGCAAACTTGTCAATATTATGGAAGAGTCTGGAGCTAAGGTTATTGCTTTCGATGTAATGTTCAATAACTCAAGTAATCCCGAGAGTGACAAAGCATTCGCGGATGATCTAGCCAAGTACAAGAACGTTATTATCCCCTCCGTGGCCGTATTAGAGAATCAATTCAGCCGATCTACAAAGGTCAAAGCGGATGAAAGAATCATGGCTCATGATGTAACCAAACCTATTGACGTCTTGGGCAAAGTATCTCAAACCGCCCATATTAACGCTCTGTTCGATGACGATGGAGTGATTCGCAAAACTTGGTTGGAGCTTGATACAGCAGACGGAGTGCTTCCTTCCCTTGGTTTGAAAATCGCCCAGATGGTCGGAACAGATGTAGACAAATATTTGGTCAATAATCCTCAAAAAGAACTTACCATCAATTATCAAGCGATGACCAAAGACTTCTTTACGATTTCTTTCTCAAAAGTATTAAGCGGAACGCTGCCTAAGGACACATTCAAAGACAGAATCGTTCTGATTGGTTATGTAGCACCAGGCTCAGACCAAGGAATTACGCCAATTGAAAAACATATGAATCTGGTTTACGCCCATGCTAACATCGTATCCCAGCTGCTGAGCGGTCAGAATGTCACTTATTTGAATCAATGGACAACGATTGGCATCATGTTTGTCGCCATCCTGTTGTTCGCCTTTGCCTCTTGGCGTATCAAGCCTTTCCTTACACTAGCCGGTATATTCGCGCTCACCTTGGGCATTTTATTCCTGCAGTATCAGCTTTTTGCTACCAAAGGACTGTTCATCGATTCCGTTAATCCATTGGTTGCCATTTATTTGACCTTCGTCGTCAATATTGCGACCAAGACATTTTACGAGACCAAACAAAAGAACTTCATCACGAAGCAATTCGGAAGATACATCTCCCCTGAGCTGGTCAAGCAGATCGCAGCCAGTAATCAGGAGCTTCAATTAGGCGGGATGAATAAAGATCTAAGCATCCTGTTCCTGGACATTCGCGGATTCACGGCTCTATCCGAGAAGCTGAAGCCTGAGGAAGTCGTAGATTTCCTTAACACTATGTTCGACGTGATCACGAGTGTTACATTGCAGAATAAGGGGACCGTAGACAAATTTATCGGAGATGCGGCGATGTTAATCTTCAATGCGCCATTAGACGTTGAGAATCATGAGTACTATGCTGTTAAGACGGGATACGATATCCAACAAGCGATGGTTGGCGTTCGAGAAGAGATCGAGAAAAAGCATGGCATTACAGTCAATGTCGGAATTGGGATTAATTCAGGGAACGTGGTCGTGGGTAATATCGGATCGTACTTGCGGGTTGACTATACCGTAATTGGAGATAATGTCAACACGGCAGCTCGAATCGAATCCAGCACGACAGCAGGACAAATTCTGGTATCTGAGCAAACATACTTGAAAACACACCAGTACATCGAATACACATATGCAGGGGAGAAGCTGTTCAAGAACAAATCTATCCCAACCAAATTGTATGAGGTTATCGGAATTACGAATCCTTTATAAGCATAGAAACGACAAAAGCCGTATCCTTCTCACAGCGAGAATGGATACGGCTATGTTTATTCGATATAAAAGAAGCCTACAGCTTGGTTTCCCAGGGCTATAGACTTCAAATAATATACAAACATCGTATATTACTTATTGAACGGGCTATCACCAATCTTGATGGAATCTGTCGGACAACCGTCAGAAGCATCTTGCAAATCATCATAGAGATCGTCCGGAATCTCAGTGTTTCCGTGGTTGTCGTCTCCGTCAAAAATTACTTCAGCCAAACCTTCATCGTCATAGTCATAAATATCAGGTGCAGTCGCTCCGCAAGCACCGCAAGCGATGCAAGTATCTTTTTCGACCCATGTGTACTTTGCCATCGTGGTAATCCTCCTTAAATAATAGCCTCATTATAGAATATAATACAAATCCATAGAAAGTTCAAACACTTTGAGACAACCTGTTCCATCCCAACCTAACTTATGTCTATTACGAACAACTTATTCCTAGATATCATCCTGACCGTTCCTCCATATACTGGATAATGAAACGAACAATTTGCGAGGAATCGTCCAAATCAAGCATGGGCACGTTAGAGGAATCAGTATATAGTTCCTTGGAGGCCGCTATCGCAAGCAACTCAGTACCAACATGATCGAGAATGGATAAATGCTTAACCTCTCGCACAACAGCGATTTTTGGAATTGGACTTGCTTTAAAGCCTTCCACCACAATCAAATCAAAGCTGTTCTCGTTATGATAGAGCTTTTGAAGCACGTCTTCCAATGTCGGCTCGGCCTTTTTCTCATAGATCACTAGACTATCCGGAGAAACAACCGCTACCGTTGATGCGCCTGCAGCCCTATAAGCAGCAGAGTCTGTACCTTCTGCTTCCTTATAGTGTCCATGACCATCATGCTTGACGACGGCAACCCGCTTACCTTCAAGCTCCAAGCTCCTTATGACCTCGACAGCAAGCGTAGTTTTCCCGCTTCCTGAGAATCCGGCAAACCCGATAACTGGAATCCGGCTCTTATCCTGAGTGTCCTGTTTCAACTTATCGGTATCGGCTCCGCGCTCTCTACTCATGCTTCGTCCTCCTCTTTAGGTTGGCGGAGGTGATCCATCTGCAAAGATGTACCCCGAACCTTATGATTCCGAATTAAGGACGAAGGATCATCCCCCAGCATGCCTGCTGTAAGAATGGCGCTCTCCCCGTATTTATCACGGATCTTATCCATCGTTTTGTTTAACTGCTCTTTACGCGGCTTCTCCTCGTAGTCGAACAGATCCAATTGAATGGCGGCCGTTTGCTTGGGTTGAAGACTTTGCAGCGTAATTCCTAGCAACCGAATCGGCTTGCCTTCCTTCCAATGCTTGGCGAATAAGCTGCATGCGGTTTTATGAATCTCGTCCGCATTTTCTGTTGGAGCAGACAAAGTCAGGGCACGATTGATTGTTTTCATGGCTGGGTCGCGAATCGTAATCTGAATCGTACCCGTGACAAACTGCTGTTTTCTGAGCCTGCGGGCCACTTGATCGGCCAGGTTCAGGAATATGCGTGACACTTCGGTGAAGACCGCAATATCTTGCGGTAATGTAGTTGTATGCCCGATTGACTTGCTTGGTTCCCGTTCTTCTAATACCGGCGAATCGTCGATTCCATTGGAAGCCAGCTTCAACCAGGATCCGTTCACTCCGAACTCTCGAACCAAGAATGCTTCATCAGCAGCGGCTAGTTGTCCAATAGTAGTAATATTGAGCTTCGACAGCTTCTCAGCCGTCCGGTTTCCAATACCGTACAAATACGAACAGGGCTTGTCCCACAACAGCTGCGGTACATCCCTTTTGCGAAGCACAGTTAATCCGTTCGGCTTCTTCATGTCCGACGCCATCTTGGCGAGAAGTCTGTTCGGCGCTACTCCGATCGAGCATGGCAGGCGAAGCTCCTCCTTGATCCGCTGCTGGATCCGGGAAGCAATGTCGAGCGGTGTGCCGAATTGACTGGAGCCTGTTATATCCACGAAGCACTCATCAATCGACATCGCCTGCATTAGAGGGGAATACTCGTATGCGATCTTCATGAAGCGGCGTGAGAATTGACGATACAAATCAAAGTCTGGCTGCAGCAAGATCAAGTCTGGACAAAGCTTTAGCGCTTGTCTGACTTGCATCCCCGTCTTCACACCTAGCGACCTTGCGGTATAGGACGATGTAACGATGATCCCTTTGCGTAATTCTACACTTCCCGCAACAGCCAGAGGTTTATCCTGATACAGAGAAGGCTCTACCGCTTCATGAACGGAGCAGTAGAACGCATTCATATCAATATGGAGGATCACTCTGCCATTCTTCGGGTAATGATTACTTGGGTTGTTCATACTCCGTCCGAACTGTTGTATAGATCCCGCCGCGAACGTTGAACTTGCCGATAACTTCCAGCTTGCGCGGCTGAATCATATCAACGAAATCTTTCAGTATGCGATTCGTTACATCTTCGTGAAAGTGCCCTTCGTCGCGGAAGCTCCACAAATATTGTTTCAATGACTTCAATTCTACTATAGAGGGCCCAGGAATATATTTAAAAGTAATAGTGGCGAAATCAGGTTGGCCCGTAACCGGACAGAGCGCAGTGAACTCAGGACATTCAATCTCGACCAAATAATCACGATCTTGGTGCGGATTAGGGACAGGCTGTAAAATTCTTGATGGTACTGTTGACATCGGTATAACCTCCAAAAGTATGTTTAAACATCAGAAAATCAATTAAAGCATACCTTTTCGATCTATACAGGTCAAGTCAATGTATGCTGCAATGCCTGCAAATTCCCTAATGAAAATTAATTCAACAAATGGACAGGGAAATGGTATAATGAAAGGAAACTTTTTTGGCGTATTCTGAAAGTGTTTAAGGAGGAAGTTCCATGTCAAGCGCAGTAAGTATTTTCGACACCACCCTACGGGACGGAACACAGGGTGAAGGGATCAGCTTGTCCGTTGATGACAAGTTAAAAATAGCCCAGAAGCTGGATCAACTGGGCGTTGATTATATTGAAGGCGGCTGGCCTGGAAGCAACAGCAAGGATATTGAATTTTTCCGTCGCGCGAACGAGCTGAACTTGACTCATGCCAAGATTACAGCATTCGGCAGCACAAGACGCAAGGATTCCAACGCAGCAACGGATGCTAACCTGAACCGTCTGGTTGAATCTGGCGTCAGCGTAGCTTCGATTTTCGGCAAGTCTTGGGACTTTCACGTCCATACTGCCATCCAGACAACTCTAGAAGAGAATCTTGCGATGATCTTTGATTCGGTTCAATATTTGAAGACGAGCGGCTTGGAAGTTATATATTTGGGAGAGCATTTCTTCGACGGCTATAAGAATAACCCTGATTATGCGATTCAGACTATTATGAAGGCCGAAGAAGCAGGTGCTGATTGGATCGTACTGTGTGATACGAATGGCGGATCATTGCCTGGTGAGATCTTCGACATCGTTTCCAGCGTCTGTAGTAAAGTAAACGTTCCTGTAGGAATACATGCTCATAATGATTGTGAATTGGGTGTGGCCAACAGTATCGCCGCTGTTCAAGCAGGGGCCCGTCAAGTGCAAGGTACGATCAATGGCTTTGGAGAGCGGTGCGGGAACGCTAACCTTTGCTCCGTCATTCCGAATTTGCAGTTGAAGTTAAACTATTCCTGTATCTCTGGCGAGCAGTTGCAGAACCTGACATCTGTCGCTCGATATGTAAGCGAGATCGCTAATGTTAACATGCCGGTGAACCAGCCGTTTGTAGGGGCGGCAGCTTTTGCGCACAAAGGCGGGATTCACGTATCCGCCATTATGAAACATCCGAAGACCTATGAGCATATTACGCCCGAGCTAGTCGGGAATAAGCAGCGTGTATTGGTATCGGAGCTTGCCGGTCAGAGCAATCTGATGGCAAAGGCACAGGAGCTGAAGCTGGATCTCAACAAGCAGCATAACCAAACTCGAGACATCATCGAGAAAATCAAGGAGCTTGAGCATCGCGGGTACAAATTCGAAGGCGCGGACGCTTCACTGGAGCTTCTCCTTAGACGGGCTTATGGCGATATTAAAGAAGCCTTCACCGTTGAATCCTTCAAGCTTCTAGTGGAGAAATCAGCCGGCAACACGGTTGCATCAGAGGCAATCGTTAAGCTTAAGGTGCATGGTGAGACCGTATATACGGCAGCCGAAGGCAACGGACCCGTTAACGCCCTGGACAACGCCTTGCGTAAGGCGCTGATCCCTTATTATCCTGATATTAAGCAAATGCACCTCAGTGACTATAAAGTCCGTGTATTGGACGAGAAAGACGCCACAGCTGCCAAGGTCCGAGTTCTGATCGAAACAACTGATTTCCAGAACACGTGGAATACGGTAGGTGTATCCGAGAACGTAATTGAAGCAAGCTGGGAAGCGCTTGTAGACAGTATCCAGTACTCGCTTATTGGCAAGCTTCATGTAGAAGGCCAATCCGCTCAGGAAGAGCATGTTGGGATCGCCAATCATTAATGGTTCACAAAACTAAACAACCTGCTCGCTCGCTTCCAAGCGAAGAGCAGGTTGTTTCTATTTCACTTAATCAATTGTTGTATCCGTTTCTCAAGCTCCGCGGGATTCAATAAGTTGAATACGTCTGTAATGACGCCCTCCCTATTGACTAGGTACGTGGTTGGAAGTCCGCGAACCCGGTACAAGTCAGCTGCACTCCCTTCCTTATCAAGAAGAACCGGAAAATCAAAGTTAAAATGCTTCACGAATGATTGAAGATTATCCATTCGATCTTGTGAAGTTACATTCACGGCATATAGATCCAACCCATCCTTGTACTTATCTGCCAGCCTCTTCAAGTCCGGCGCTTCTGCCTCACAGGGTCCGCACCAGGATGCCCAAAAGTTAATGACCAGCACCTTATCACGAGGGCCGCCGACCTGATATGGATTTCCATCCAGGCCCTCCAATGAGAAGGAAGGGGCTTTATAGTTTGGTTTGGGCGCTGTTTCATTCGGCGCAGACACTTCTTTATTAGCAGTCGCCATGTTCTGATACACCGCGAACCCAGCAAGCACCAACACTAACAGCATCACAGCTATATTTTTTTTGTTCTTCATAGGAATTGTCCGTCCTTTGTCGTTTGACTTGGAGACTAATAACGCATCGATTCATTTTATTAGGCTATCCATTTGGTACCCGCTTCAATCTTCCGCTTCAGTTTAGCATGCCCTCTTCCTCATTTTCCACAACAGATATGGCAATTAGCTGAAATTTGGCAAAACAACCCGGAATGGATGAATCTGACTGAGGAGATAGTATATTTATCAGAGAACTCCCTCAGGAGGAATATACGTATGTCAGCAAATACGAAGTCACGTAAGCTACGGATCGTGTTCGAGAGCGATATAGACAGTCTAACACCCGAAGAAGAGCAATCGTCCACCAAGAAATCATCCAATTCGACAAGTGGTAAAGGGAACTGGCTCACCTTTATGGCGATTGCAACAATCCCTTTAGTGTTGGTTCTGGGCAATTCGATGCTTGTTCCCATACTGCCGGACATGCAACGCGAGCTGCAAATCTCACAATTTCAAAGCAGTCTTATCATCACTCTTTTCTCCTTCTCGGCAGGCATATTCATCCCGGTAATCGGATACCTCTCGGACAAATTCACAAGGAAATCCATTATCATCCCCTCCCTAATCATATATGGAGCAGCGGGTATTCTGGCTGGTTTCGGCGCAATCTGGAAATCCTATACGATCATCATCATAGCTCGAGCGATTCAAGGAATGGCGGCAGCAGGAACAGCTCCAATCGCAATGGCGCTAGTAGGCGATCTCTACAGCGGTCCTACAGAAAGCAAAGCGCTTGGCTTGACGGAGGCTTCTAACGGAGCAGGGAAAGTGTTGAGTCCGATTATCGGCTCCTTACTCGCCCTTATTATTTGGTATGCATCGTTTTTTGCTTTTCCAGTGTTTTGCGCATTATCCCTCATCGCCGTGATCTGGTTGATCAAAGAACCCAAGAAAAAGAAAAAACCGCTTAAACTAAAGGAATACCTGAAGTCCATCGGAGATATCATGAAGAAAAAAGGGCGTTGGTTAATCACCTCTTTTTTCGCGGGTTCGTTAGGTTTGTTTATCTTGTTCGGGGTGTTGTTCTATTTATCCAATAGCTTGGAGGAGGAGCCCTATAACATCGACGGGATAGCAAAAGGGTTAGTATTGGCGATACCGCTGCTCGGATTGGTCGTAACCTCTTATACCACGGGAAGCCTCATTAAAAAGAATGGTGTTCTTATCCGGTGGTTAATGCTTATCGGACTTTCTCTTATGGTGATTTCTTTAGGGTCGACGATCTTTTTCTTCAAAAATTTATACATCTTTATCGGCTTGTTGACCCTAAGCAGCATCGGAACAGGCTTACTTCTTCCGTGTCTGAACACCATGATTACGGGAGCTGTGGAGAAGGAACAAAGAGGAATGATTACCTCCCTCTATAACAGCTTGCGATTTCTGGGTGTCGCTATAGGACCTCCCCTGTTCGGCTGGATGATGGATAAGTCAGAACGAATCATATTCATCTCCGTATCCGCTCTTTCACTAATTACACTTGGACTTGTTTTTTTCCTTATCAAGCCGGATAAACAAGTGAATTAGCACCCTGAACTCCGTTATACTGTAGGGGAATCTATTTCTCGCAGAGGAGCAGCATGAACACCATGGTTGTAATTGATCAGATGACAGTTGAACAGCTAAAGGCTTACTGCAGATCGACATTGCCCGAGGAAGCCTGCGGAGCATTAGAAGGATTTGTACGGGATGAAGAGGTTTATATAAGCGGGTTTATTCCAGTTACGAACCGCTCATTTCACCCATCTGTGAGCTTTACTTTTGACGCAGAAGAATGGGTGGAGCTTGTCTTGAAACGGGAGCATAGTCTGATCGGGACTTTTCATTCCCATCCTGCTGCTTCTGCTTATCCGTCTCAAGCTGATCTGCTGAGTGCATGGTCATACTTCCCTGTCCACCTTATTCTCTCAATGAAAACAGAGGAAATATTCGCTTACAATCAAACAAAAAACCATTCATCCGCCAAGCAGCGCGACGGTGAATGGTTCAATGGCTTAAATATTCGTATAAGTCCCCGAGCGTAGTCACTTCACGTTCCAGCACTTCCTGCAACAGCTTCCCCCAAAGCTTCGCGGTCATTACCGAATCGTGCAAAGCATGATGGCGACTAGCTGATTCAATCTCGTAGCTGTCTAACAATGCATCCAGACTGTAGCTGGCCCGGTTCGGATGGATGCGTTTGGCTAGAATCATACAATCAAGCAAACGATGAGATAAGTTCACTTTTGACGTCTTCCATAACGCCGAGTTCAGAAAATGTTTGTCGTGTCCGCTTCCATGAACGATTAATACTCGATGTTGAACAAATTCGAGAAATTCCCTCAGAACAGTAATGAGTTCCGGCGCATCCGCGGCCTCTTCTTCCGTGATACCTGTGAGTTGTATTACTTCATCCGGAATTCTACGCTTAGGTTGAGCCAAGCTGTAAAAGGTTTGATCTGTGATGATCTGCTCCCCGGTTACAGATATCGCGCCAATGGATATAATCTCGTCTCCATTATAAGGAGAGAAGCCGGTCGTCTCCAGATCGAAGACGACCGCATCAAGGGAATCCAAGGATACGTCGTATAGGCTGTTCTTTCGCTGCTCTTTCATGAAAGATCGGATGAAGGCCATATGTTGGGCATTCTGAGCATCGAACATAGAAGCAACAGCAGGCGTAATACCGCCTTTCTTGTATAAGTGCCACATGCGTCCAACGGCAGACATATCTTTCATTGGGTGCCCCCCCGTTCCGTCCGGTATTCCGACAGCAACCGCTCGGTCCGCTTCTTCACAAGTGTCTGGAGCTCTTGGCCGCTCCGGAGAGCTCTGCGCAATCTTTGCTTCAATTCCCGATCCAGCTGTTCTTCCTGGAGAATCCCTCTGGTCGAATAAATGCCATTCTCTAACTGAAAAGGCGTCTGAGTTCGCAGCCATAGTGTGAACTGTAGCGCTTCCTTCCACCTCAGGCCAATCTCCTGCTCAATGAACCCTCGCTCTATTAGTGCTTCTATACGCTGCATGGAAGAAGTATACTGAACATCACCTTCAACAGATAGCAGCCGGATGCCGTTGATCAGCGGAATGTAGGCGCCATATTTGATATCGAGACCGCCTGCATCCAATCCGTACCGTTCTGTGATCAGATTGCCGAAGGGTCCAAGTGAAGGCTTATGATGAAGCGTATTGCGCAGCATATCTCCCATAATCAAGGGACGCTTCTTTACTTCATTATGAATGACATTCTTCAGCGCCTCGACAAGCGATTCGTCACCGTGCACACATCTCATATCTACCGCGATCAGCAAGTAACGCACATTTTCCCATTGCGGATCACCGAACCAGCCTTGAAGCATGCGCTCCCAATCCGATACCGACTTTCTCCACTGCGGGTTCGTGCTGATCACATTGCCCTCGCATGGCGGATAACCTATCTCCCGCAATGCCTGGAAGGTTACTTCAGAGAGTTCCTGATAATATTTTTCCGTCTTCTCCGCCTCATTCACCGAAGGTTCCGCATACACCAACCCATTATCTTGATCACTCCACTGAGTCTGTTCGGCTCTCCCTCCGCTGCCCACGAGTACATACGCATAAGGAACGGGAGGAGAACCCATCCCTTCTTTACGTAGCCGACGCTCGCTTAGAATCAAGGTTCTCCTTATAAAATGATCATGAAGCCGATTTAGTTGGTCATACCATTGTCCGATGAACAATAGAGCAGGAGGGGCCGGGAATTTTTCTACCATCTCTTCCCGTAAGGAGCGCAATTCCGGGATGCTTGCCGCCCGTTTAATACGTTCTTCCAGTCCGGACATCTTATATCCTTCCATAAGCCCCTCCAGCAGCTTGGATTTAGACACTTATCGTCTCGTTGCCTGCTTTTTTCATTTGCTCCGGGTAGCCATACGTCCCGTGTTCACTGATATCCAAGCCCATGATTTCTTCTTCTTCCGTAACACGCAGTCCCATTGTCTTCTTCATAATACTCAAGATCACGTATGAAAGGACGAAGACGAAGACGAACGATACAGCCACACCCATCGCTTGAATACCTAGTTGATGTAATCCGCCTCCATAGAACAGACCCTCTCTACCTACACCTACAATTTCCACTAACCGAGGCGCCGCGAAGAATCCAGTGGACAACGAACCCCAAATACCTGCGATACCATGAACCGAGAAGGCATAGATCGGATCGTCGATTCCCGCTTTCTCAAACCATTGAGCCGTGAAAAATGTAAGAGTACCTGCTATTAGACCGATCACTACTGCTGCCCATGGCTCTACGAATGCGCAAGATGCAGTAATGGCGACTAGCGCAGCCAGAACACCGTTCAACATACTAGGAATATCTGCTTTACCGAAGTACATCCAGGATACGACCAGTGCAGCCACCCCGCCTGCTGCTGCTGCAAGGTTCGTGTTCAAAGCGATGAATCCGAAGAATCCATCATTCACAGCCGTCAACGTACTGCCTGGGTTAAACCCGAACCACCCGATCCAAAGAATGATTACTCCGAGTACAGACAACACCTGGTTATGTCCAGGAATCATATTCGGCTTACCGTCTTTATTGTATTTGCCAAGACGCGGTTTCAGCAAGAGGGTTGCAACTAATGCAGCTGTAGCACCTTGTAAGTGAACAACCGTTGATCCTGCAAAGTCTTGTTTACCATGTTCAGCGAGCCAACCGCCACCCCAGATCCAATGCGCAACGAATGGATAAATTACAACCGTGAACAGTATTCCGAACACGAAGTATACCGACAGCTTCGCTCTTTCAGCGAATCCGCCCCACGCGATGGCAAGCGCAACTCCAACGAACGCCAACTGGAACAGGAACTTAATGCCTATTGGGACTACTGAGAAGGATAAAGAACCGAATGCTTCAGCTGCTTGCTCTTCAGTCCCATTTACGAAAAATCCACCCCAACCAATAATCTTGTTCAGGTTCCCTCCGTCGCCGAACACTAATCCGAATCCAATTGCCCAGAACGCGAGAGCAGCGATTCCAAAGGTTAAAATTGTCTTACCTGCTACGTGACCAGCATTCTTCATTCTGGTCGAACCTGCTTCCAGGAGTGCAAACCCAGCTTGCATGAAAATGACTAAGATTGCCGCTAACATGACCCATACAGCATCTACTGCGTGAAACAACTGCTCATTCGTAGGTGGTTCACCTGCTGCTAAAGCCAGTGTCGGAAAGGCCAACACCATTAAACCTACCATTAATAGTACCCGTTTCATTCGATTACCCACCTTCGTGTCAATTTTTATAACATGATATGAAACCGATAGTGTCATTATAACTAGGAAATCAGGATTTGACAATATGGTATTTCATATTTTCCGCAAAAAACCGTACATTTATCTTGGAAATCAATCGTATTATTCGTAAGTACAAGCTATTCGTGTCAGGTTATATAACTCGAAGTAATACTTTCCGCAATTTCACCAAATTGTCGGAAGCATAACGTTTGACTGTATGGTTGGCATTCGTTATGATGAGAGAAGAAGTAGAAATCGGTACATAATAGAGGGGGGAGCAGAGATGGGGTAACGACTCTGTATAAGATTGGGGAACTTGCACGCCTCTCCAATGTCAGTCCGCGCACGATCGATTATTATACGAAGTTAGGGCTGCTTGCACCCGACAAACGATCAGACAAGAATTATAGGTTGTACAGTGATGAAACCGTTGCACGTTTGAAACGTATAGAAGATATGAAGAAAGAGAAATACACCCTAGAAGAGATTAAGGAAAGTCTGGATTTGTGGCAGAAAGTTAGTCGAAGCGAGGCTGTGACAGAAAAGCTTACATCCCTCCAGATGCGCCTTGTGCAATTGGAGCGGGAAGTGAAGGAAATAAGTCCGCTGCTATCGCAGATGAAGCCTAAGCAAGCCAACAATGCTTTTAATAACTTAGCCACACAGAGCGCAGCTTGTATCGAAGCCTTATTGCTTCTTCTTGGGAAAGGTCCACTCATGTAGACTATATTAATGGAGGGTATGACATGTTTTTTCATCCTATGGACTTTTTGATTATTATCGCCTTCGGTGTTTCTTTGTGGGCACAGTTCAGAGTCAAGGGAACGTTTAAGCGATGGTCCACCGTCCCTGTCTCTTCCGGAATGAATGGTTATGAAGCCGCAAGAAGGATGCTCGATGATAATGGTCTTGAAGATATTCCGATTGAACCTGTACCGGGCGTTCTATCCGATCATTACGATCCGATTAGACGTGTTGTCCGATTATCCGAGCCTGTCTATTACGAAAGCAGCATCTCCGCCGTGTCGGTTGCTTGTCACGAAGTAGGTCATGCTATCCAGCATAAACAGAGTTATCCGATGCTTGTTGCTCGTCACAACTTGTTCCCTGTAGTCAATATCACATCAGGGGTAGCACCTCTCCTTATCATTGCAGGATTGATCTTCCAACAGTTCTCTTTCCTACTTGGACTTGGGATTGTCTTCTTCTCCGCTGCTGTAGTGTTTCAGTTGATCACTCTGCCGGTAGAATTCAATGCCAGCAGTCGCGCTAGAGATGCCATGGTTATTAGCGGATACATCTCCAATGATGAAGAGCGCGGAGTAGCCAAGGTTTTGAACGCTGCTGCACTCACATACGTAGCGGCTGCATTAATCTCCCTGCTTGAGTTGGTAAAGTATATTATGATTTTTAACAGTCGCAGCGACGAATAATGAACGATACAACCGGAAAAGCTTTCTTCCATTGTCGAGTTCCGACGTGAGAAGAAAGCTTTTTTTGCTGCTGTTTCACTTTATTGAGTTTTGAATTGTTCGAATAAAAACTTTTGGAACATCTCAGCTACAATCGGCAGCTTTTCCCCTTTGCGTCTGACTAGCCCGATTGTTCGCGTTACGATCGGCGCTGTCAGCTTCACTTTGACAGGCATTAGCGGACTAATCTCAGCCAGCGCCATTTCCGGAAGAATGCCGACCCCCATCCCAGCCGCTATTAGCCCTCTTATCGTATCCGTCTCTTCCCCTTCAAATCCAATCTGAGGTGTGAAGCCCGCTTCCTTGCAAGCTTCATAAACGATAGTCCGCAAAGAATAATTATCACTGAACATGACGAATGGATCATCCTTCAGCTGCTCGAGACGGATAGACTCTTGCTCTGCTAACGAATGGGTACTCGGGAGGACGGCATACAGCTCTTCCGTCAGCAGCAGCTCCCCTGCCACCTGATCATGCTTCTCCGGGAACGGCGAAATGAAGGCCAAGTCTACCTCTCCTCTGGTTACATCATGAATCAAGCTAGTGAATGTTCCTTGCTTTAACCGGAACTTGACATCAGGATGACCTTTGCGAAAGTCCGCTACAACCGTTGGAATCAAGCTAATGCCAAGTGTATGAGGAAATCCAATGCGAATTTCACCTTTTTCCGGATCGAGAAATTCTCGCATCTCCATCACCGTTTTGTCCAGGCCATTCAACATCTCATCTATTCGAATCAGGAATAATTTACCTACTGGTGTCAACTGAAGGTTGCGTCCCTTCTGCACGAACAGCTGCATCCCCAGCTCTTCCTCCAATTGGTGGATTTGCCGACTGACTGCTGATTGCGCTACATGAAGCTCCGCAGCCGCTTGGGTGACGTGTTGCTTCTTTGCTACTTTCACGAAGTACTGTAACTGCCTAAGTTCCACTGCCTTGTTACCTCCTAATCATTTGACGAAACAGCAGCATACCGCCCAAGAAGCCGCCCAAATGCGCATACCAGTTTACATTGGGCACGATCAGAGAGTACACCACTCCGACAACCAGAACGGTCTTGATTGTAGTGGATGATTGTTTATCCATCGCTTCCTTGCGGAATAATGCAATGTACAGATACGCCGCGAATATCCCATATACAGCTCCCGATGCTCCAGCCGAAAGATGTGTCCCGCGAAACAACAGTTCACTAATAAGATTTCCTGCCAGCCCGCTTCCCAGATAAAAGACTGTATAGCGCCATTTTCCAAGCAATCGTTCTAATGGGGGAGCAAATACGAAGATGGAGAAGCTGTTGAACAACAAGTGATCAAATCCGATATGTAGAAAAACGGCCGCGAGATACCTCCAATATTCCCCAGAGTAAGGAGGAACGTTCACCAAGGCACCGAATTGGATTAACGTCTCACTATCCGTAGAGCTCCCGACAATGGACATCCATACGAATAGAGCGGTCTGAATAAGCAATATGGCTGTTGTAATCGGATAGGATCGCACATACTGGGAGAAGCTTTCGTAACGTAAAAATAAAATAAGGATCCCTCCTTGTCATTCTGACTGTCCATAGTTTAGTGTTCCTCTTACCATCATACATTAAAACAATGGGGCGCATAAGAGAGCCTATTACTTATACGAAATGCCTCGGCACTCGTTTCATATGACCTCTTATTGGACAAGTGTTGAAATGTTAGATTATAATAAGTATTGGTAAAAAGCTTAAAAATCATGATAGGAGATGGTCCTTTTGGCACAAGAACGTACTGGAGTCGCTACATTTAAGAGCAACCCGATCACATTGGTAGGTCCGGAATTGAAAGCAGGAGATCAAGCTCCTAATTTTACAGTAAACAAGAACTTGTTGACTGAAGTTACACTTGCAGATTATGCAGGAAAAGTGAAATTGATCAGCGTAGTACCTTCGCTCGATACAGGTGTCTGCGATCAACAAACTCGCCGCTTCAATGAAGAAGCAGCAGGACTCGGTGACAATGTTGCCATTCTGACAATCAGCGTGGACCTTCCATTTGCACAAGCACGTTGGTGCGGAGCTGCAGGGATCGACAAAGTAGAAACATTGTCCGATTACAAAGCGAAATCATTCGGTCTTGCTTATGGCGTTGTGATCAAGGAATTCCAGCTGTTGATGCGTTCGATCTTTGTTATCGATGCTAATGACAAAATTGTTTACGTTGAATACTTGCAAGAAATGACTGAACACCCGAACTACGAATCAGCAGTTGCAGCAGTTAAGGGTCTTCTGTAAGATTTTTACTGCTACATAATGCGAGAACGACCTGGCCAATTTTATTGGTCAGGTCGTTTTTGGATCCATAAAAAAACAGCTCTTAAGCGATATGCTCAAGGCTGTTCTCCTGCATTACTTGTCAACTTTATAACTAGCCAACTTCTGATCGAAAATCTTGAACAATTCCAGAATCGTTCTGTAGTTCGATCCCAAATCGCCAAGCGAGCCTCGTGAAGCGGAATAAATATCAACTGCCGATTTCACGGGATTAATCGCAAATAAAGTAAGAGTAATATCCTGCGTGCGACCTGTCATCGTCTTCTTCGTAACTACAATCTCCCCGACGTTCTTCACTTCGTGAAGGATAGTATACTTTGGAACCTTCTTCAGCAAGGTAACGACTTCTTCCCAGAGCTGATCCTTGGAAATTTTGTAATAGCGGGTTTTCAGTTCAGGGTCTTTTGCTTTCTCTCCCGTCACTTCATGGCTGCGCATAAGTCCAATCAAGGTTCTTTTCAACAACGGTGTTATCCCCCTCTATCCATTCAAGCAAGATATGCTATTTGTCCTACTTTACATATTATCATGAAAACGCCAAACAAAAAAGCCAATCCTAGCAGATTGGCATACGTTTCTATTAATTAATTGCTTCTATTTCAACTTCCAGCTGCAAACGCGCTACGTCCTCCAACCGAACGTTCCCCGCTTCCGCCATAAGTGCATTTGCTGTTCCTGTCGCTGTTGCAAGGCGCAAAGCATCCTCAATTGAGTCACCGCGCCGTAACGATACAGCCATGCCGGCAACAAAGGAATCGCCGCAGCCTACTGTGTTCACCGGTTCGATACGCGGTGCATGGACACGGTACAAGGAACCATCATAACCAGCTACACAGCCATTCGCTCCCAACGAGACTACTATACACGTAATCCCATCCCGCATAAGCTGATGAATACTGTCGTACAGATCACTCTCTTGCTCCAGTTTCTTGCCGAGCAGCTTCTCAACCTCCTGCTCATTCGGCTTGATCATGAATGGCTTCGCTTGAATACCGTGGAGCAACGCATCACCGCTCGCATCCAGAATGGCAAGCGCCCCCTCTTCACGAACAATTCCTATCAGTTCAGCGTAGAATGAACTTGACAGTCCCTTGGGCAAGCTGCCTGACATAGCAACAATTCCAGAGCCGGCTGCCAATTCCCTTATACGGCGTTTCATTTCTTCAGCTTGCAACTCAGAGATCTCAGGTCCGGGCTCGAGCAGCTCTGTTGATAAGTGATTGGCCGAGTCAATAATGTTCAGGCACAACCTCGATTCACCCTCGACGCGAACAAATCCACTACGAATCCCTTGTTTCTCCAGCTCACGTTCGATGAATTGCCCATTGCTGCCGCCAACGAAGCCTGTCGCCTGAACAGAACCGCCTAATAAATGCGCAACGCGAGCAACGTTCACTCCTTTTCCCCCTGGGTAACTAATCAGCTGGCCTATACGAGAAACTTTACCTAGCTCAAACCCTTCAACAAAGTAAGTTTTATCTATCGCTGCATTCAAAGTTACGGTTGTAATCATCCGCGGAAATCGCTCGCTTTACCGATACAACCGCACAAGCGCATCTTCTCAATCGCTGCCGCTTTTAATGCTTTCTTGGCAGGGATCATGTATTTGCGCGGGTCATTCTCTTCAGGATTAGCTGCGAATACTTCCTTGATAGCATCAGAGAATACAATCCGCAGCTCGGTAGCTACGTTCATCTTCGCCATCCCGAGTGATACCGCTCTGCGCACTTGCTCTTCTGGAATACCGGAGCCGCCGTGCAAAACTAGAGGAACAGGTACTTTATCCGCAATCCGCTTAATTCGGTCAAAATCAATCTTCGGCTCACCTTTGTAAATGCCGTGGGCTGTACCAATTGCAGGGGCAAGTGTGGGAACTCCTGTCCGTTCAACGAATAATACACACTCATCAGGATCGGCCATTAACGCTTCATTATCCGCTACTACAATATCATCCTCAACGCCGCCTACCTTACCCAGCTCGGCTTCAACGTTGACACCTGCAGCGCGAGCAACCTCAACGACCTTAAGTGTCTGACGTACATTCTCCTCAAAAGGTGAATGGGATGCGTCGATCATGACCGAAGTGTAACCCGCCCTTATACAACGAACGATTAAGTCAAAATCCGTGCAATGATCGAGATGAAGAGCGATCGGCACTCTGGACAAATTCGAAGCAACTGTCGAAGCAGCTGCTATATACTCAGGCCCAAGATGTTTTACAGTTCCAACTGTGGATTGAATAATAAGCGGCGAGTCTGTTTCTTCTGCAGCCTCTACTACCGCCTGTAACATTTCTAAAGTGTGCACATTGAACGCACCGATACAATATCCGTTGGCGCGCGCAGTCTGGAGCATTGGGGTAGATGATACTAATGGCATGATTAATTCCTCCCGTTTAGTTACATTTATGATAATTTGCTTTCGTTTAGTTTCTTTTCTTATTGTAACGGATGAACCTTCTTAATGACAAGATGAGGGAACAAATTTTTATACGAGTATGAGTTGAATACCTTTATCCCTGATCTTGTCACATGTATCCTTATTCAATCCGCGATCGGTAATCACGGTATGCACGGCTTGTAAAGGCGCTATGTGAGAGAAGAACACTTTACCGAATTTGCTATGATCAGCAACGACGATGACTTCTTTGGCAATAGATATCATTTGCCGATCCATGCTCGCTTCCGCAATATTAGGCGTGGTGAGCCCTTCCTGCAAATCAAAGCCATCAACCCCGAGAAATAACTTGTCCACCCGCACGTTCTTCAATGTGTCTTCGGCCAATGGACCAACAAGGGCAAAGGATTTCGGTCTAAGCTTCCCGCCAATCAGTATAATTTCCAGATCAGCATAGTTACCTATTTGAACCGCTATATTGGCTGCATTTGTTACAATCTTAAGCTTTTTCTTCCCTACTAGCCTTTTGGCGATAAACATGCTGGTCGTACCAGGCGTCAGCATAACGGCGTCCTCATCATGAATGAGCTTGGCTGCTGCTTCAGCAATTCGTTCTTTCTCTTCCACTAACGCTTCTGCTTTCTCAGAGAAAGACTTCTCGTGAGCCACTTCATTCACATGAGCATGAAGCGCCATTGCCCCGCCATGAGTGCGAAGCAGCAATTCCTTCTCTTCAAGCTTCTCAAGATCACGGCGAACAGTTACTTGCGAAACACCCAACGCTTCACTCAGCTCAGACACTGTCGCTTTCCCCGCTTGATTGACAACTTCCATAATACGTACATAGCGTTCCTCAGCGAACATGAAGGCCTCCTGTATAAGGATAATATATAGTTACCTTTTCTTTATTGATCATTTCCCTTCTTTTTTGATCATAATCAATATTCGAAGATTAATCCAGAAGTTTTTATTTCAAAACAAAAAACCGCCGGTATTTGTTTCCCGGCGGTTCAACCCTGCAGTTCATTTGTGGAACAGCTGCTTATTCGGCAAGTAGTGTTGAGTCTGAATATGACGAATGGTGCGCGTTTTTGCACGCATAACAAGTGAATGTGTCTCAGCTCGTTCCCCTGCTAAATATCGAACACCCTGCAGGAAGCTTCCAGAGGTAACACCAGTAGCTGCAAAGATTACATCGTCCTTGCCTACCATGTCATCCATAGATAATACTTTGTACGGATCGCTGAGTCCCATGGATACACAGCGTTGATATTCTAACGCATTACCTGGCATCAAGCGGCCTTGAAGCTCGCCGCCCAGGCATTTCAGAGCAGCTGCAGCCAACACACCTTCTGGCGCTCCTCCTGAACCCAGGAACAGATCAATCCCGCTCTCTGCCATCGCAGGTGCAATTGCGCCGGCCACATCCCCATCAGTGAGGAACTTGATACGAACACCTACTCGGCGCAAAGTATTCACGATTGTTTCATGCCGTTCTCGATCCAACATCATAACCGTAAGATCACTGATGTTCTTCTTCTGGGCTTTGGCTGCAATTTGCAGAGTTTCCTCAAGCGGAGCATTAATATCTACTTTACCGACCAAGGAAGGACCTACAGCAAGCTTCTCCATATACATATCAGGTGCGTGAAGCAAGTTACCTTTCCCTGCAATAGCCAACACCGAGATCGCATTATCGAGTCCTCTGGCTACAATATTCGTGCCTTCCAGAGGGTCAACCGCAACATCCACCTCAGGCCCTTGCATACTTCCTACTTGCTCGCCAATGTACAGCATCGGCGCTTCATCCATTTCCCCTTCACCGATTACGACTGTTCCCCGGATAGAGACCGTGTCAAACATTCGACGCATTGCGCTCGTAGCGGCTTCGTCTGCTTCATTCTTTCTCCCTCTACCCATCCAGTGTGCTGCAGATAACGCCGCCATCTCTGTAACTCTAACTACTTCTAGCGCAAGCTCCCTCTCCACTTACAGTCCCCCTTATATAATACGTCCTATTGATAAATATTGTAGCATATTAAGAAGGGTTCGTTAAGTTTATTTGCAGAAAATGTGCTTCCCGATTTTTTTGATTTGCGGACGGGTCCAGATCCATGCGGATGTTGCAGTATCCGGATTGAAATAGTATAACGCATTACCGGTAGGGTCCCAGCCGTTAATTGCATCCCGCACAGCTCTTAAAGAGATATCATTCGGAGTCAACCAGATTTGCCCGTCTGCGACCGCAGTGAAAGCTCGTGGTTGAAAGATGACACCTGACACCGTATTAGGAAAGGACGAACTCCTTACCCGATTGAGAATGACAGCAGCTACCGCCACTTGTCCAACATAAGGCTCTCCCCTGGCCTCTCCGTATACTGCTTGAGACATGATGCGAATTTCCTGATCACTGAATGATTGGCCGCTTGGCAAGCCACCGCCGCCTCCAGTGGCTCCAGGAGCCCAATTCTTGGTTGCATTATACAGCCTGAGCTTAGTCTTAGCCCCTGCCACTCCATCTACTTTCATCCCGAATCTGAATTGAAAGTCTTTAACCGCGCGAAGCGTCTGACTTCCGAAATTACCGTCAATTGGTCCTCTGTAATAATCCAGATACGTCAATCGGCCTTGAAGCTCCCTTACATCCGCGCCTCTAGAGCCATATCGCACATCATTCGTGCTGAAGGAATAAGAAACCTTAGGGAGCAGAGCACCAGCAAGCACAGCTATGCATAGGAATACAATAATCGTCCAGCCTATTCTCAATTGATCCGAATTCCTCGACATAATAAAAACCTCCATCCTAAAAGGAAGCTGCCTCACGCAGCATTCAACTTAGTATGAAGGAATATAAGAGGTTCTATTCAGTTCAAGAGCATAAGCATCCATTAAAATTTACTTAGCTTGGCACTTTCCCAATCGGCTGTAAATTTCTCAATACCTTGATCTGTAAGCGGATGTTTGATCATTTGTTGAATGACTTTCAGAGGTACAGTCGCGATATGCGCTCCCACTAAGGCGGCCTCAATAACGTGAGCCGAATGACGAACGCTTGCTGATATAATTTCGCTCTTAATGTCATGGACTTGGAAAATCTGGCTGATCTCTCGAATCAGATTCATACCCACTTGATTAATATCATCTAGTCTTCCAATGAAAGGAGATACATATGTGGCGCCTGCACGGGCAGCTAGGATAGCCTGAGTAGAGGTGAAGATCAATGTAACATTTGTTTTGATACCGTGCGCTGTAAGCCTGCTTGTAGCTTGCAGACCATCCGCCGTCATAGGAACCTTCACTACAATATTAGGACTGATCGCCGCTAGTTTGCGACCTTGCTCAACCATTTCATCGGCTTGCAAAGAAATAACCTCTGCGCTTATTGGAATTTCATTCCCGACAATAGAAATAATCTCTTTCAAGGTTTCGAAGAAGTCTTTACCTTCTTTAGCAATTAGCGAAGGATTTGTTGTAATCCCAGCCAGAATACCAAGTGAATGCGCTGTGCGAATTTCCTCTACGTTGGCCGTATCGATAAAAATTTTCATTTTCTCGTCCCACTCCCACTATGTAGTTGATCTAATAACATCCATAAGCAAGGATACGCATTAATACTAAAAGAACAAACCGAATGAATAACACAAAAAACCCGCATATGTCGTTCGATTCTCTTGTTTCAAACCCGCTCTCGCAGGTGGGTGTCCGCAACCATCAGTCTGAAGTCCCCTTTAGAGGGCATGTCATCGGGACGGCAATATTGGACTCCCGAACAATGTTTCATTGGTTTAAAACATTAGGAAAATCGTGACGAACATCGCAGGACCATTCGTGCTTCATTCGATTGTAGCTCAATTATAGGCCTAACGTTATTAAAAGTAAACCAAGAGACAACTAATGTTAATTCCGTTCCTGATTTCCATTTGCCGGAGGATAATCATTAGAATCCTCATGACGTTCAAGATTAGAGCTTGGAGACTCCGCTTCCAGGCGTTCAGCCTCCTTGCGTTCGGCCTCTTCCTTCTCCTCCTTGATCTTCTGTTCCTTCTCCGTCTTCATCTTGATCTTATCGAAAATCCGATGGAAGTAAAAGAACGAAACCGTTGCCAAAATACTACCCATGAAGAAAGGAATCAAGAATGTAAACTTGTAGAAACTGACGTATAGAACAGCCACATTGGTGACCATTAATAAAAACGTGCTAATCGGATTCCCGATGGTCAAAAGAATGGCATTCTTGATCAGCTGGAAAATCTTCATGTGAAAATGAACCATCAGTGAGAAGAAATGAAACATGGAGCTGGTTAAAATAACAAGGAGAACAATAAATAAAATCGATAATACACTAAGTGAGTTCCCTTGCTTCAAGTAAAACGTATAGTTTACGTATACGATTACATACAGCAGGATAAAGAAAATACCGCCAAGCATACTCTGCAAATAATTTTCCTTATATGAGCGAAAATAAGTTTTGAACAGTGGCACATCCGCATCACCTGTTACCCACTTACGAGCCACCGCGAAGGTAGCGGCAGTTGCAGGAAACAATGTAAATGGCGTTACAATCGCAATTAATGTAAGGGATTGTATGGCTATCTCCGGATTCTCCGATACAGCCAAAAGTCCAGCCAGCACCAAATAGAAGAACGGAAACGAACAAATAACCCACAGTACATTAATGACTGACAATCTCATAATCCATTCCGATATTCGGTAAAAACCACCCATTAGCCCACGAAATTCCAATCCCATATCCTCCTTCAACCTCTTGTCCACTACCATAATAACTTATCCCGTTCTGGAAATGCAAAAAAATGTTTCAAATGTTCCCTAGAAATAGGTCATCCACGTTTATGCAACACAATCCGAATGTCAGACGGTTCCTTGAAGCTAAGTTCAGATATAATTGAAATTCAGCAAATTAATTGCAAAAAGGCAACTAATTTCATTCCTCACCCAAAATCGGCTTACATTAATTGCAAAAACGCAACTAATTCGCTCTAACACACCACCATGTCAACTTTCTTCGGCTGTTAATTGCTTTTTTGCAACTAATATGTTCCAATCACCCCGGTCTCATTATTTAATTGCTTTTTTGCAACTAAACCACCCAATGGCGAACTTCAACTATGTGTAAAAGTAAATATACGACATTGCCGTCTTTATGAGCGTGAAAAAAGCCTCCGTAGAGAAAAACTCTACAGAGGCTGGTTGCATACACCGATTAGTTATTCACGAACTCTTTGGAGCCGTTCGGCTTACGACGATCGTCGCCGCCTTCACTGCGCTTGCGCTCTCCGCCTTCACGGCTTCCTCCGCGATCGCGGTCATAGCTGCTGCGGCTTCCGCCACCGCTGCCTCCGCGGTACGAGCTGCCTCCACGATCGCTGCTGCTGCGACCACCGTATCCGCCACCGCCGCCATATCCGCCGCGGCTAGCGCCGCTGCTGCTGCCCTGACCGTCGCGAACATAAGAGCCCGGCATTCTGCGTCCGGAGCTGCGAACGTCTGGACGACGCTTCTTAGCGCGAAGCGGATCTTCAGGTGTCAATTCGACTTCTACATCGCGTTTCTCACCTGTCATTAGCTTCAATGCAGCTGCAATCAGCTGTACGGAATCGTATTGCTCCAGCAGTTGAATCGCAATACCCTTAAACTCACCGAAGTTGTCAGCGTTCATAACTTCAATTACACGCTCAGCAGTAACACGTTGCTTGCCTTCAATCGCCTCAGCCAAGCTTGGCACAGGCTTGCGGGTAATTTTGTGACGAGTAAGCTTCTCAATGAAATGCAAGTGATCAATTTCACGGTGAGTAACGAATGTCCAAGCGCTTCCTTCGCGTCCTGCACGGCCGGTACGGCCGATACGGTGAACATAGCTCTCAGGATCTTGCGGAAGGTCAAAGTTAATAACGTGAGTTACACCGGATACGTCCAGCCCGCGAGCTGCTACGTCGGTTGCAACCAGGACATCGATGCTGCCATCGCGGAACTTGCGCATAACGTGATCGCGTTGGTTCTGCGACAAGTCGCCGTGTAATCCTTCAGCAGAGTAACCGCGTTTCTGTAACGCCTCAGACAGCTCATCCACCCGACGCTTCGTACGTCCAAAGATGATCGCCAGATCAGGTGACTCCATATCGATCAGACGGCACAGCGCATCGAATTTCTGCTTCTCGTGCAGCTCGATATAGTATTGAGAAATAAGCGGTGCGCTAACTTGCTTAGGGATAACCGACACATGCTCAGGATCACGCAAGAACTGCTTAGCAAGCTTCTTGATGTTCTCCGGCATTGTAGCTGAGAACAGCATAGTGTGGCGTTCTGCAGGCACAAGGCTCAGAATGGATTGGATATCTTCCATGAAACCCATATCCAGCATTTCGTCTGCTTCGTCCAAAATAACTGTGGACACATTATCCAGTTTGATCGTCTTACGGTTAATGTGGTCCAACAACCGTCCTGGTGTTCCGATAATGATTTGCGGTTTCTTCTTCAAAGCACGGATTTGCTTCACAATATCCTGTCCGCCGTATATCGCTAATGAGCGAATACCTTTGAAACGGCCCAGTTTGCTAATTTCTTCCGCTACTTGAATGGCCAACTCCCGCGTTGGGCACATAATCAGAGCTACGATGCGGTCTTCTGTTACCTGAATGCGATTAATAACCGGAATACCAAAAGCCGCTGTCTTCCCTGTTCCTGTCTGTGCTTGACCGATCAAATCCTTACCTTCCATAGCTAACGGGATCGTCTTTTCCTGAATGGGGGTTGACTCTTCAAAACCCATCTCAGTGATCGCCCGAAGCACGTTCGGGTCTAGATTAAAATCTGCAAAAGCTTTCAAATTGTTTATACTCCTTTACTCTAAGGGCTTTATATATCCCTTACCAAGTATTAAATTTACCCTTAAGCACGACTTTTATTGAAGACATCGGGTTCTCCGAATAGTGTACCTTTTTCCAATCGGCACGGTGCAACGTCTGACGAGTTTAGCATGCTGATCGCAAAAAAAAGCATTTTCCGCCTGGAAAATACTAGCCGAACTTAAGAATATCTTTGTTATTATAACACAGCACAGTTGTACATTTCCAGTGGCGGGTGCCTTTTACTTATTTTTCGATCGCAATCCCCTCTGCTTGGCATTATTTTTTGCAACGTTCGTTAGGTTTTTCCCGTATAATGTAACAAGAACATGTTTCGTGAGGAGAGACTACCTATGTCCGTTTGGAAAAGAATCCGTTCAATAATCAGAAGCGAATCTCATAAACCAGAACCTGCATCAGCCCAAACTTTGCATCCTTTGGAACAAACGACGGTTGGCGATATCCTGAGCATTGATTTGGAAGAGTACATCGTTACCGGGAAGGTCAGCTACTTCGATCGCGGTTATGCACCGCACCGATTTGCTTATTATGTACAGAATGGTCGAAAAATTGATTGTTTAATTGTGGAGAAAGGTCGGGCGATGGATTGTTATCTGTGTGAATTTCTCGAAGGTTCATTGGATGATCCGAATGATGTGCCAACAAAGCTTGTCCTAGACGGAGAGACTTCCTTCGAGATGGAATACAACCGTAAAGATGTATCCCGAACAGAGGGCAACACCGACTTGCGTAATGGAGACGATGTGCTGATATGGCGGTATTTCGCAGATCAGGAGCGGCATTTCTTCTTGCAATGGCAGGACGGCAAATTCATCGCTATGCAAGGGAATCGAATTCCGACAGCCGAGATCAAACGACTTCAGTCCACAACCACGTCGGCATCAACGAAAAAATAGCAGCAACAGGAGGTGAACGCCCCTATGAGACGATGGAAAGTTTGGATAGCCTTCCTTCTGATGGCGGCCTTAATTGCAGGTTGTACGAACGCTAGCAGTTATGTAAAAGATTCTTACCAGCTTGTCGACGTAGACGGGAAAGGGAAAGCCTCCGCCAAGATATACTTAGCAGAAGGGAAGACCGTCCCGCAAACAGCGCAAGACATCGCTGCCCAAGAGAAACCTAAGGAGATCAGCAAAGAAGATCCCGAGCAGATGTTTCTTGTTTATGGCAATCGTATTATTAATGTTCATAAAGACCCCAATAACGAGAACAATGCACTGGTAGAAATTGATTCGATTGAGTATGCCAAGCAGAATTATAACTCTTCGTTTCTGGAAGGGTACATGACTGCTGTGCTCTTGCAATCTTTGTTCGGATCGGATTGGTCCAGTTCCAAGAAAAGCACCACATACACCGGATATGGCAGTAGCAGTAAGAACACGACAAGCTCAACCTCGACTAAGCAAGGTTCGGATGTCTCCAATCCTTCCACCTCAGATCGAACGGGGAGCTTCAACTCTAAGGGGAGTACGAGCAGCAGCACCGATACGTCCAAGAGCGGCTCTAGCACCGCGACATCGCCGTCCTCTGGAAGCACAGGTAACTTTACGACCAAGCCATCGACATCATCTTCATCTTCATCTTCATCATCATCATCATCATCGAAAAGCAGTTCTTCTTCATCCGTACGCAAAAATGATGGTTCCTCGCCAACAGTGAAATCATCAACAAGCAAGCCCAAGACCTCTAGCAGATCCGGCAGCTTCTCATCCAAGAAACGCTAGCCTTTACGATGAATACAACTTTGAAGTCCGCCGACTCTCTATAGTCTGCGGATTTTTTACTTTGTCAGGACATACTAAATGTGGAGGGATCCAATAATGAGACAAATGATAACAGTGCGTGATGCAATCCATATGCTCTTAGTTGCGTGCGGCGCGCTTCTGATTGCTACTGGCTTTAACATGTTCCTTATTCCTCATCAGTTGCTTAGCGGCGGAGTATCCGGAATTTCCATGATTGTCGGTTATTTTCTCAATTGGAACATTGGACTCGTCTATTTCGTCTTCAACCTCCCTATTCTGATCTGGGGTTGGATTGTTGTGGGCAGACGTTTCGTCTTGCTAAGCATCCTATCTGTACTGCTGACCTCCTGGTTCATGCAGATTGTTCCTAGTGATAATTTCAATCAAGACCCTTTGCTTGGCGCCGTATTCGGGGGCGTACTGATTGGATTAGGCACTGGAATTTCGCTTCGCGTCGGAGGCTCTTCTGGAGGGTTCGATATTGTCGGTTTCATAGTGACGATGAATCGTAATTTCCAACTCGGGACCCTGCTCTTCTTTTTAAATTCTTCCGTTGTGTTTGCCTTAGGTTACTTGTTCAACTGGGATCTGGCTATGCGCTCCATGCTTGCGATCTTCATCACAGGTAAAGTAATAGACACCATACATATTCGTCAGCTCAAAATTACAGCCTTCATCATCACTCAATACAAACAACAAATTATTGAACGACTGCACCAGCTTCCCCGCGGGGTCACCCTGGTAAAGACTGAAGGAGCTTTTACTGGCAATCACCAGGATATGCTTATGACTGTAATGACCCGTTATGAGCTTGCGGAGCTGCGTAAAATCATTCGTGAAGTAGATCCGAAGGCATGGGTGAACATCGTGGAAACCGTTGAGGTCATTGGAGAATTCAGGCGTTTGCGTTAAAAATGGCATGCCCTTTCTCAAATATGTGCTTCATCGATGCTCATTTTATGGTATACTTAAGTTGTAATTTCATAATAGTTCTGGTTTACCCCTTGGCTCCAAAATTTGTATTTTCTGATCACGAATTTAAATTCGAAGGATTGGAAGGTGACGAAGATGGAAACCGTTAAACTGTCCAGGATTGTAATGAAATTAACTCCAGAATTGTATCCGTTTCTTCGCTATAGCGAACTGAATTCGGAGATCGTGCTTAAGAACGGCCTTGAAGCACTGGAGTCAGAAGATGTGATGGAAATTATTCAGTACAGCATTTCAGAACACCAAAAAGACGCCTTTCTTCAATAGGCGTCTTTTCTTGCATCTTATACTCTTCGTTTCCAATACAGCTGAGTACCGTACATAAGCAAAGCGCCGAGCAAGCAGATGGCGGCCCCTGTGTTATACAGGTAAGCCTTTCCCCACACATCCATGATCCAGCCACCGCCAATCCCGCCAACAATCCCAGCCAAGCCCAGAAATATGGAAGATAGAATAGCTTGACCAGTTGAGCCGAATTCCTCAGGAACCAGACGAACCAGATATTGTATAGCGGCAATCCAGAATACGGCGAAGGTAATGGAATGGGAAGCCTGCAAAGCAATGAGTATGTTGGGATTCTCTACCGCTCCAACAACGAACCAGCGAACGGTGTATAAAAGAGCAGCGAGCAGCATGATGGTCATTTCATTATATCTATACAAATATCGGCCTAGCAGGGCAAATGTAGGAATCTCGCTGGCTGCTGCGAAGAACCAAGCCATTCCTAATCCTTTTGCCGTTGCCCCAAGGTCTATTAAGACCAGAGAAATCATAACATCGTTCATACGATGCGGTATGGAAACCACAAGAACGAGCAACAGAAACCATAGTAGTCGCCGATTACGATACAGAATCGTAAGATCTTTGAATTGCATGGGACGATGATTGGGTGAAGGATCCTCTCTTAATCTAGCAATTAATAGAAAAGGTATGATCCATAGACCCCAGAACAAATATTTGATACTGTCGACACCGCCTATCGACTCCAATGCATAGCCGCTAGTTAAAGCAACTACACAGAACCCGATCGAGCCCCACAGACGCACCGAACCATAGCTTTTTCCAGAACCATGAACGGATTTGACGATTAAATTATCAATCAACGGTACAGCCGGGTACATGAAAAAGTAAAGAAGCAGCACAAATAGAAAGGCAGCCGCGAAGCTATCCTGAAAAAACAGCCCCAAGCTCGAAACGATCGTCAGCCCCCATAGAAGAACAATGATTCGTTTCAATGTACGATAGCGATCGCTAATAATTCCCCATACCGGCTGCGCGAACATGGCCATGAAAGGACCTATGTTCATCAACCACCCGATCTGTACAGCAGAATACCCCTGCTCTCCAAAATAACTAGGCAAATAAGGAAGCAGCACAGCCTGAATAGCGTAATAGGAAAACAAAATCCCTTTGAGGTTAAATAAGCTCGATCGCTCTGCCATAATATCTCCGCTTGTACAATAATTAATAGCCCATTCTATATCCTAACCGATGTTTCGCCAAAAACCAACACAAACCTACAAGCCGCTTCTTTCCGATTTTTCGTAAGCTCGTTGATGATTGGCTCCAAGCAAATAGGGTTACCTACTTGTATACAGCATGAGGATCGAGGGGATAAGCAATGGAAATGCTACTTACTGCACTATTATCGCTCTGGGGAGCGGTTAGCGGCTCGTATTCCGAATTGACCATGGAACAAATGCTGCAAGCTTACACACAATATGCCCAGGTTATCCAACAAGCAGAGCAGGCGGGTCAAAGCTCTTCTCAGGGCGCCCTGATCAAGCAGGACCCTCAACGGAATGAGGCGCCTGTGGTGAAAGGGGTGTATGTAACCGCCCATAGTGCTGCAGGAGCTCGTATGGAGACGTTATTGAAGCTGCTTGACGAAACAGAATTGAACTCATTAGTCATTGATATCAAAGACGACTTCGGTTATATCACTTACCCGACCGGCAATCCAGAGCTAGAATCCTTAGGGACTACCCAGAAAACAATTGCTGATATGCCGAATTTAATGGATAAATTGAAGCAGCATGATGTATACCCCATAGCCCGCATTGTTGTGTTCAAGGATACGATTCTGGCTAAAAAGAAGCCTGAGTTCTCATTCCTTAACAAGGACGGGACGTTATGGGATAACGGTAAAGCAGTGCCCGATAGCTTCGTCAATCCTTATAAGAAAGAAGTGTGGGATTACAATATCGCGGTTGCTAAGGAAGCGGTCAAAGCGGGGTTCAAGGAAATTCAGTTCGACTACGTACGATTCCCGGAAGGATTCGAGACTCGTGCTGACCAATTAATCTACGATCATGATGAACGAGCACGAATCGATGTAGTCGCCGAATTCGTGAAAGCGGCTAGGAAAGAGCTGAATCCGCTCGGTGCTCGTGTTTCGGTCGATATATTCGGGTATGCTGCCTCGGTGCCAGCTGCAGAGGGAATCGGTCAAGATTTCGAGAAAATCTCGAAGCATGTAGATGTCATTTCACCTATGGTCTATCCGAGCCATTATGGGGCGGGCTGGTTCGGCTCCAAGGTTCCGGACGCCGCCCCCTACGCCACTATTCTCGGAGCGATGACGGACACCAAGAAAAAGCTTGCATCCCTACAGGCCGAGAAGCCGATCATTCGGCCTTGGCTCCAGGATTTCACAGCCAGTTGGATCCAAGGATCGATTAAGTATGGGAAACACGAAGTGGAAGAACAAATTCGAGCACTAAGAGATAGCGGTGTTGAAGAGTTTCTCTTATGGAACGCCGTTAACACCTATACTCCCGGCTCGAGATATACGACCAAATAAACTATACTGCGGGTCCTCTCAGCTGGCCTGCCATTTTCACGAAATAATGGAGCGTCTTCAAGGTTCTCTCCTTGATTTTCACATTCGCAGGTGCGCCTTCTTCATCGAACGCTCGGTTCTCCGCACCAATGGAGATCCATTCCGGACAGTTGATTCCATGTACATTGCGGACCATCACCTGCATTTGTTGGAGTGGGCTCACCCCAACCGCACCGCCTGAGGAGCTGACGGAGAGCACCGCCTTACTGTCAAAATGATCGAATCCGAGATGATCGAGAGCGTTCTTCAATACACCTGATACACTGCCATGATAGTCAGGCGTACTAAGAATGATTGCGTCCGCTCGCAAAACCGTTTCTTTCATGGCAATCAGATTGGCATCATTCGGATTGCGATTGTCTGGTGTGTAGAACGGCAACGGAGTCTTGTACAGATCGATTAAGGTTACTGTACAGCCCATCGCCTCAAGCTGTTTCATTATATAACGGCATAATCTAGTACTGGTTGACTCCATCCGATTGCTGCCTGCTAGTATGGTAATATTCATTAATAATTCCACCTTTACTTTTTACACTTATGATATAGTTTAGTTTGTTATTTCGATGTATGCAACTTTTTAGAGACACAAAACCGCCCATGCTGCTTGGAGCAAAGGCGGTTTTTGCGGTCGTCTGCATTATTTCACTGTTGTATTCGATGCTGAATCCTTCAGTAGTGGATCGATTAACGTTTTGAGAACTTCATAAGAAACACCGGTGTTGAATGGGTTCAGGTAGACCGTCGAGCCATTGATGAAATAGTGCACGAAGTAGGTTCGAGAAGAACCATCCTTGAAATTAAAACGAATGGTGAAGCTGCGGTTCTCTCTGTAATTGCTGTTACTCTCGCGAGACACTTCTTTCATATTCTTAAGAATTTCAACGGAACTGCGAATGGTTGCCTCATCCTTGTAGTTGCGGTACCCGCCTGTCGTATGGTCGTTTACTGAAACGGACTCCATATTTTGTTCCGTTACGGCTTGGCGTCCTGGCTGCACTCCATAACTGAATCCTGTCAGCAAAAGGACAATAACGAGCATGGAAAGCAATTCTTTGGACCATCTATTCGATTTCATTGCGATCTCCTTTCGTTACACTTTAAAGCGGATTCTCGTCAACCATCTAATTAGCAGAGTGCTAAGCACCAATGAAATGAACAGACCAATGTAGTACGAGACTAGCTCATTTCGGAATATGGAGCTTAGGAAGGCTGCTCCCAGGAGAGAGGCGCATATGACAAACCCGATCTTCAGCACGGTCTCCCCTATAGGAAAAAGCATTAATTTACCGTTATTCTCACATTTGTTGCGGCTGTAGGCCGCATAACCACCAATCAACGAAATGATCAAGTAAATAGCTGGGATTAAAATCGGCAAATCGTAGGCATAATCCATATTGATATTCAAGTATTTCACCAATGAGATATCTTCCATGAACCCATTAAAGGAATCGCCGCTTCCATAGTAATTCATAGAGCGTAAGCCATGAACATCCAGGAATCTTTCAATCAAGACGGACAATCCCACTGGAAAATACGCAAGAATCACGGAAAAAATCATCTGGGAAGCCATACTCCCGCTTAATGTGCCGATGAACAAAACGGTAGAGTATACCGCCATGAGCACAAAGCAGGTATATATAAATTGAAAGCCATGATAACGAAGATTCATATACTCATGAATCGGCGAATTCAGTATGACAGCCATATCGATGACTGTATTCACCGCGGCTGATATCAGAATTAGCACAAATCCTAGCATCCACTTCGTCCAGAACAATTGAACCCGAGAGTACGGCAAAGCAAATGTCATTTCTTGTACTCCGTTGCGCCGTTCCGCTCCCATTAACATCCCAGCCATAATGGCAAGCAATATAGCGAGTACCATTCTGGAGGCACTCTCCAGGTCTCCACCGCCATAGGCGCCTGCTGCATCCACTACATAACGCACCATATGATCAATACGTTCTTCATCATCCAGGATCCATTTATCCAGTCGTTGAAGCCCGAGGGTTAAGAAATGAATAATCGGGAATAACCAGATGATCCATTTCACTTGTTTATAATCTTTCCACCATAGCGCTTTACTCAGCATCTGTTTGACCCCCCAGCTTCCATATGAACAAATCCTCCAGCTTGACTGGCAGCGATTCGTTCAACAGAGGATCCACTGCATTCAAAGTATCCAGCGCCTCTGTCCCTTGTTCGGTTTGAATGAGCACTGTATATACCTTGCCTATATGTTCAAGCAGGTGAACATCCGACCGATTCAGCCATGCGTCTGGCGCTTGACCTTTGAATACGATCTGGCGTTTCATTACAGAGCCCGTTGAGGAGTCCATGGACAGCGATTGCTCGATAAAACCGTTCTTCATTAAGAGTACTGTATCGGTAATCCGCTCTAGCTCATCCAACAGATGGGAAGAAATGACGAGTGTTACCCCTTCCTCAGCCGCTTCCATGAGCAGTGTCAATACTTGTTTCTTCGCAATCGGGTCAATGCCATTCGTAGGCTCATCGAGCAGTACAACCTTTGCCCGTGTAGCAAGTCCCAAAGTAATATTGAACAACATCCGCATCCCCTTGGAGAAGGATCTTACTCTGCGGGTTAGAGGCAATCCGAAGCGATTCATCGTTTCCTTGAAAAATTCCAAATCGAAATCAGGGTAAATCATGCTGTACAGTTGCGCACTTTCCTTGGGTGTGTAGCTATAGAACGCTTCAGGTGTATCTGGTACGAATACGATGCTGCGTTTGACCTCTGGATTCATGTGAACAGCCATCCCGCCATATTCTACCGTACCCAGATCAGGGTCCAGAATACCTGCCATCGTCTTGAGCAGTGTTGTCTTGCCAGCACCGTTACGTCCGATAAGTCCAGCTACGCTTCCAGGAGGCAAAGCGAAATGAATATTCTCCAGAACGATCCGGCTCTCGATACTTTTCCTTACTCCTCTAACGGTTAACATCTTCATCTCCTCCAAAACGTTTCCATTCTTCATCGGTCCAGACTACGAACTGTTCTCGGCTCACGCCTAGATGTCTAGCCTCCACCACAACTCTGCGCAGCTCAGTCTGAAGATGCTCCATTCTCTCGCGCTCCATCCCTGGGGTAGCAGTCCTTTTCGCAACAAATGTTCCTTTACCTCGCAATGTGACGATAATGCCTTGTCTCTCTAACTCCTGAAACGACTTGGCCACTGTATTCGGATTCACTAGCAGCTGTGCAGACAATTCACGCACAGAAGGCAATTTCTCATCTTCCTGTAAGACGCCTTTGGCGATCAGCTCTTTCATCTGCTGCACAATCTGCTCATAAATGGGCAGCATACTTCGTTCGTTAATTTGAATCATAGCGCATTGGTTCAACTCCTTTATCGCGGAGTAGTGTACTACTCTAACTAATACACATAGTACATTATTTATTTTCATGTTGTCAAGACCGAAACTCTCTGCTTCGTTAAGAATGGGCTTCCTCGACTTAAGTCTAGCATTATGACGTTCTCTAGACCGTTAACACTTTCCCCTGTCTTCCTTATACTAATGTCTATGAGCTAACTTAGGAGGATATTTAGAATGAATCACTCATCGCAACAGCAGGCATCACCCGACAATCCGAACAAACAAAGCACAGCAAATAACGGCGGCGTTCCACCTGGCGGAAATCGCGGTTCAGGGGGACGGATAGCAGGGGTCATTTTAATATTGATCGGCGCCGCAATCGGTCTGAATTGGTTATTTCCAAATGCACTCCCTGATTTATTCCGTTCTCTCGGCGCTTCAGTGATTGGTTTAGTCATCATCTTCCTAGGGATTTTTTTCATCGCACGAGAATGCACTCCAAACCGGAAAAAGCCTTATCGACTTGGTCGAATAACAACGGGTGCTGTATTCATATGGCTTGGTATTGGGATCGCTGCAGCCTCGATCATTCCGGCAGGCTGGTATACGATCGCCTTAAAGTTATGGCCGCTTGTTCTTATAGGTTTCGGTCTCGAGTATTTATTCAGAAGACATGAGGGTTTAAAAACAAAATTCGATATAAGCGGACTCTTTTTGATTGCGCTTGTCTATATCGTAACTGCAGGCGTTCAGCTCGATCGTTCGTTCTCTTTTCTTGTCGAGGGTTATGGTTACACCGTTCAGGATACACCGATTGTCGTCACACCTGCTCGGCTCGGTTCATTCCAGTTGGAAGCTAGCGTTGGCAATATTACGATCATCCCAGCGACCGACGATAAAGTTACCATCACCCCAACCTATCGGACATGGAGAGAACAAAGCTTGGAAAACTTGAAACAAAAATCAGAATTCGATATCCAGGAAACGAATGGTGATGTTACCGTTCTGCTTCATAGCAAAAAAGCAATTCAAGGTATTCATTTCGTCGGCTTATATGAATACTCTGTCGATCTGCAAATCGCAGTTCCAGCAGAAATGCAGCTTAACGTAACAACAGAGGTCGGGAAAATTGATGTAACAGCCCATAACAATGTTCACAAGCTTCAGACAGACGTCGGCATAATTGATTTGAAAAACTCTAAGGGTGAAGATACAAGACTGCAAGTTGCGGTTGGAAAGATTACTGTGGAACAATATAGCGGGAAACTAGCGGCTAGTGCCGATATCGGCATGATTGAGGTTGAGGGGGAACCGACGGATGATTGGTCGCTAACTTCCAGTATCGGTTATCTGGAAACCAAACTTTCAAAAAGTGGAAGTTACCATTTTGATATGAATGTTGAGGTCGGTAGTTCGGATTATCCTCCTTCTGAATCCACAAACGCAAGTAATGGTTCTCAGCAAATTCGTATGCGTGTTGATATTGGTCAAGCGGTTGCCAAATATGCACAGTGATCGACCTGTTGCACTTGAATTCTGTTGAACTTGGTAACCTGTCCAGTGGAAGGGTATAATGTTGCTTAACATACTATCTCACACAAGGAGGAGTTCAGGATGCTTGAAGTTGGCCAGCCTGCACCATTATTCCAAGCAAACAGTACGCAGGGGACAATTAAGCTCAGTGACTACATCAACAAACAGCCGATCGTATTAATCTTCTACCCCATGGACGATACGCCTGGTTGTACGGCTCAGCTCTGCGCAGTACGCGATTCCAAGGCGCTCTATGCCAAATATGACGCGGTCGTATTCGGAGTGAATCAAGGAGACGTGAACAGCCACCAAGCTTTCGCCGACAAGCATGGCTACGATTTCCCCATCATCTCAGATGCTGACAGCTCCATTCGTAAGGCTTACGACGTTGGCAAGGTTCTCGGATTATTCCTTCAACAGCGAATCGTCTATGTAATCGGCCGTGATGGAACAATCGCTTTTGCCCGCAAAGGGACCCCGTCTACTGAAGAAATCGTAGCGGTTATGTAAATAAATAGAGCCGTCCAATCCTGCATATAAAAGCGCAGGATTGGACGGCTCATTCCATTATTGAATATTATTGCGACAAGCGAATAGCTAGCTCGTACAGATCACGGTCGAATTCTTTCTTCGTGTTTACAACCGTATTAATATCCGTTACAGACAGCTGACCCTTAAGTACTCCACAAGCCTTACCGGAATCCCCTTCAATCAGCTTCCGAACCGCGTAATCGCCAAGCTGGCTTGCTAATATTCGGTCATTGTGTGTTGGCGCGCCTCCACGCTGAATGTGGCCCAGTACAGTTACACGCGGCTCGATGCCTTGGTGCTGCTTGATATGCGCAGCTACATCATGCGCGCTTCCGTATCCTTCAGCTACTACAACGATACTGTGACGTTTACCGGTATTGAAGTTGTCCTTCATCCGATTCCCTACATCGTCAAGAGCAAACGGAACCTCAGGAACCAGAATCGTCTCCGCTCCGCTCGCCAAGCCTGCATGGAGGGCAATATCTCCGCAATGGCGTCCCATAACCTCGACAATCGACGAACGCTCATGCGAGCTCATCGTATCGCGCAGCTTGTTAATAGCGTCAACGACAATACTAACAGCGGTATCGAAACCTATCGTTGTGTCCGTGAATGGAATATCGTTGTCAATGGTCCCTGGCAAGCCCATTGTCTTAATACCCAGCTTGCTAAGCTTATTCGCACCTTGATAAGAACCGTCCCCGCCAATAACCACAAGACCGTCGATGCCGCGTCTCCGCAGGTTGTCAGCTCCCAGCTGCTGGCCTTCCGGTGTTTGGAACTCTTTACAGCGCGCTGTTTGCAGAATGGTTCCTCCGCGTTGGATAATATCCCCCACACTGCGCAGATCCATTTGACGGATATCGTCATTAATCAGACCTGCGTATCCCCTCTGTACAGCAAATACTTCTAATCCATGGTACAAAGCGCTTCTAACAACCGCTCGAACGGCTGCATTCATCCCTTGTGAATCTCCGCCGCTAGTCAGGACGGCAATTGATTTAACAGACATGCTTTATCCACCTTTCCTTCGAATCCATACACTGTTAGCCCAGAAAAATAACCTTGTCATTGGGCTGCCTCTCATAAGCTTCTTGGAAACCAATCTCACTTCTGGTTGATCATTCACCTTCGGGTCGGACAAATAGAGCGCCAATAAGCCTTCAATAATCATACGATGAAAGGCAGTATGAGTAAGGGTGGCAATATCAGCGCGTGCCCGTTCCACAATCCATTCTATCCGATTCACCGTAAGCGTAAGATCACCATAATAATTGCAGAAATTCAAATCCCCGCCAGCCTCGTCTTCTTCCTGATCAATCAAATAATCGAGCAGAATGTGCAGGCTGCATACATGCGGGAAATAAGCGCGAAATATCGCCTCAGACTGCTCAGCCGAGAGCTGCTCGTCCGAAGCTGCAAGAAACAGAAAGAACACGCCTAATGTGGATCCCGTTGCAGCAGCGAATTCATTCCATTGCAGTTCAGGATACAGCGCACGGTTCCGCTCCCACCACGCGAGCAGTTCAGCTTCTCTAAGATCCTTATGGATATGCTTGTACACTTGCAAATCACAGTACAGGCCAACCAAAACCTCCACTCGCTGTTGGACAAATGCATAACCGGGCAATAAACATACGCAGGACTGACAAGTCCTCACGAGCTCGTTAAGATACCCGCCATCTTCGCGTTCCGTTCGAAACGCATAATAATCTTGCAGCGATGCAGACGGATTCACGGCATCTAACATAGATTGGTGAAGCCTGCGAAAATCCTCCGGATCAAGCGAAGTACTCCGATCACATAAATTGTCCAAATAATCACTGATCGTCTGGAAGGCTACGATCAAAGGAATTATTACGTGACGCATCGATAAATTGGCTGCGGCATACACCGCACCGCCTTCACAGTGAAACTGCTTGTGAGTCATGCTGTCGATCGCTTGTTTCCTCAGTTCTTCGTCAGGTATCCGGCCCGCAGCCGTTCGCCAAGACGCAAGCTGAGCGCGCACTTCAGGGAGAACATACCGGTACACTCGATGCATCAATGTAACCGGGTTGCGGGGAACCTTCGCCGTGTTAGTCCATGTGCTTATCACGATGCTTGTTCCTCCATACGAATCCGATGATATATAGGTTCTATTATAGTATAAATGAAGCCATATATCTATTGATGCGATTTCGATGAAAGTTCTTGATTAGCTCTGTACCATAAATGCAAGTCAGTAATGCAGCTAGCCAGCTCCGAGATTTCATAGTTTAATTTGCACGACAACGGGAAATCGTCTTCTACGTTCAACTGAAGCTGCTTGGCTATAATCATTCTCTCTATCTCATAGATCCGCTCTGGAATGCGCCCGCGGATTTCTTCCCACTTAGCCAATGTGTCGGATCGTTCTTGCACACTGTACTGCTCCCAATCTTGCTCGAACACAGGAAGCTCTATTCCCAGCCGTGTATCCATAACAAACAGGATGCTCATTATTCAATCCCCTTTTCATACCCGAGAATACTTTACCATGGAGGGCTTATTCTCGCCAAGTAAAAAATAGTCCCACTCTTCTACATGAATTGTTGTCCCAAATGTTGGTTTGCCCCTATGCTTTATTGCCAGATTGCTTAAGCAGACTTATACTAGACTTTAACTAGTTCACGGGGAGTCCTGACAATGTCCGAGACAGACAGTAGCCGGTTAACGATGAGGCAATTATTTGCTTTTTTTATACCTCTAGGTTTTTCTGCGAGCTTAGTCACCATTTCACATGTCATTATTAATAGTACATTGGCTCGTTCAGCCAATCCAGAAACGATTATTGCCAGTTATTCCATCGGTCTTAGCATGTTAGGCATTATAGAACGGCCTGCTATACTGCTCAGGCAAACCTGCTCTGCGCTCGTGCGTGACAGGAAGTCTTTCCGTGCCATGACAGCCGTAACGATCTATGTGCTATTAGCCATGTTCATCGGGGGACTGATCATTTCTTACACACCGGCAGGCAGATGGATCTTCTTATATGGCTTCGGAGTAAATGAAATGTTATTAGAACGCATTCTGGATGTATATCGCATTCTGATGTTCGTCTCCATATTCTCAGGGATACGCTGCTTGTACCATGGCATCATAATAAGCAATATGCGTACCAAATGGCTAACGATCGGCATGGCGATACGACTTGTTGTGATGTACTTGATCTCTCTATATTATATTCATTTCGCTGGGGTCAATAGCGGCTCTGTAGGGGCTGTTATTTTCTTGGCAGGGATGATGGTTGAAGCGGCCGTGAGCAGTTGGGAAGGTCGTAGAGTACTGAAGACATTGCCTGTGAAAAAGGAAGACCATGCGATCCATAATCAAGGTCAGATCTTTCGTTTTTACAAGCCGCTTGCGCTTTCCTCCCTGATCGTCATTCTGGTGGGTCCAGCGATTAACGCCATATTGGGGAAAACCGTAGATTTTGAATTGGCCATTGCCGCTTTTGCCATTGCTGGGAGTCTGGCCCAATTGGTCCAAAGCTTTTTCTCTTATATGCACCAAATCGTGCTGAATTTCTACCGAAAAGATGCAGCGCTTGTATATCGCTTCTCCCTTCTGCTAGGATTTATACCTTCTATTTTAATTGGGATTCTTGGATATACTCCTGTTGGCCCTTGGTTCATGGAACACATAATGGGTGTGAATGAGCGGTTGATGATCGCAAGTCTGCATACCCTACGAATATTCATGCTTCTAACCCTCGTCTACCCCTGGGTGGATTTCTTAAACGGACTTGTCTTGCTTCGGGGACAGACGAAGATTATGCTCTATTCCCAATCGGCTAACGTCATCATCACAATCGTTACGTTAATTATATGCATCTTAACCGTTCCCCATTGGAACGGGATGATTGGTTCACTTGCACAATCTCTTGGACTTACGGGCGAAATAATTGTATTGTTATACGTGCTTCGCGCCTCCTCCAAAAATACAACCCGTTCCTTTCTATCTCCATGACGAGTGAAACTAACATAAGGATGGATTGCTATGGCAACAGAGACCGATAATCTCCCTTTAAAAGGGACGCAGCACCTGTCTGAAGTAAAGAATGAACAGCTTCCATCCTCCCGAGATGAAGTTTTCTTGAAGATGTTTTCGTTTGCTTTCTTCATGACTATGGCAATTAGTGTCTCCTTCTTTCCCTTATATTTCGATAGTAAAGGTTATACCAAAATTCAGATTGGAGCCCTTTACTCCATTGGCCCTCTGATTGGCATCTTCGCCAACTTGTTCTGGGGGCTGCTCAGCGATAAGTATCAGACGATCAAGAAATTACTAATTCTTCTAATAGCCGGTCAACTGGCCACGATGTTTTTCCTGATCGGAACGGACACGATTACCGTGTTATATATCCTGATGACCTTCTTCTATTTTTTTCAGACGCCAGTAAACCCCCTGATCGACAGCTTGACGATGCTGACAATCCGCCACACAGGCAAGAGCTACGCCTCTTTTCGCGTATGGGGTTCATTGGGCTTTGCCTTTTCAGCACTCGTATTCGGAATGCTGCTGAGATTAATCGGGGTCCAGTATACAATGACGCTGTGCATCGGCACCATTACCTTCACTCTCATAATCGGAGTGCTGCTTAAGGACCGAATCGGAAGCAGCACGGGCAAAATGCAATTCTCAGGATTCGGACAAGTTATTGGTTCACCGCGTTTCCTGTGGTTTCTGGTGCTCATCTTAATTCTCTCGATCGCACATCGTATGAATGACGGTTTCCTAACACTCTATTTACGTGAGATTGGAGCAACCGATTCTATCGTGGGGTGGGCGTGGACCGTTTCGGCTTTGAGCGAGATTCCCGTTTTTTTCTGGCTTAGCCGCTATGGTCACCGATACAAGGAATTACCGCTGCTCATGATTGCAGGACTTGTTTACGCGGTTCGCTTCTCCCTGGTTAGTGTAGTGACGGAACCCGAATGGATTATTCTACTGCAGTCTATGCACAGCTTTTCCTTCGGCATATTCCTGTTCACTGCACTTCGATATATCCAACAGCTGATCCCTGATCACTTCCGAGCAACAGGCCAAGCGATATTCGCAATCGTCTGGTCATGCCTCGCCGGTCTTGCGAGCGGGATTCTGGGAGGATGGATCTTCGATGCCTGGGGACCGCATGTGATGTACCGCTTCGCAGCCGTATGTGCCCTTGTAGCAAGCTTCTTCTTCCTTTTAACCCATCTGTCGCAAAAGGAAGGGACTCCCTCCAAATAGGAGGCAGTCCCCAGAACTATTTATTAGATCGACAAGCTAAGGCACAACATCTACAATAATTTCATCAAACGGTTTCTCATTCACTGAAATGTTAAGCTTCCATAATCCTGGTAGGTTAAGCCCGAATCTGCCGCCGCTTTGACCAGCTGCTCCAGCATCATTGGCTCCTTTTACAATCGGCCACTCGTACAAATGAATCGTTTGACCAGATTCTTTGTGCGTTGCGGTCATACTATACTTGCCGGATACTTCGTCCCCTTTTCCCCAAAAATACAAGTAATACAATCCGCCTCTGCCGCTTCGAAACAATACATCTCTCGGGTTATTCATCTTGATAATACCGAACTTTCCCTCAGTCCCTTGAAGAGTGAGCTTTCCAGCAAGAAACGTCGGGGAGACTTTCCAAATGTCAGGCTTGTTGATCTGCAGGTAAATGGATAGACACACGATGAAGATTGCAATAATACCAAGGGATTGCAACATTTCTTTCCTGGACGCTTTAACGGCTGCCTGCATGCCCGATCACAACCTTAGTATAAGCTAGATTTCAACCCTACAATACCATATTTTAATACAGAGTGGAACATGTTAAATGTCGGTTTGGCAGGATTTTAGATCTAATAAGCGAATAACAACTTGTAACGAATTTTTTATTGTAAAAATATAGGATTTTTTACAAATGTACGATTTGTTCAAAACATATGTTTATGCTTACGAAGTGAAGTCATTATTCTTCGTAAAATCTTAAGGAGGATCCATATGAGTCAAGAAATCGTGGTGCAGCTACGAAATGTAACGAAACGGATAGGATCAAAAACGATAGTAGACAACCTATCGTTCGATGTTCCTCGAGGTGAGGTATTCGGCTTTCTGGGTCCTAACGGAGCCGGTAAGACAACGACGATCCGAATGATGGTTGGGCTGATCTCCATGTCCCAGGGGGAAGTCCTCGTGAACGGGATTAACGTCAATCGCCATTTTGAACAAGCTATGATGCATATTGGAGCGATTGTAGAAAATCCAGAGCTATACAAATTCCTTACGGGCTATCAGAACTTGGTCCACTTTGCAAGAATGATTCCCGGTATCCCCAAGGAGCGTATTGATGAAGTCGTGAAGTTGGTGAAGCTCGAGAACCGGATCCACGATAAGGTAAAGACGTATTCCCTCGGAATGCGTCAGCGGTTAGGTGTCGCACAAGCTATTCTCCACCGTCCTGATGTTCTGATCCTGGACGAGCCGACTAACGGACTGGACCCGGAAGGCATTCGTGAGCTTCGCGATTATTTACGGCAGCTGGCTAAGAGCGAGGGAACAGCGATAATCGTATCGAGCCACCTTCTCTCCGAGATGGAGTTAATGTGCGATCGAGTTGCCATCATCCAGAACGGGAAGCTGGTGAATGTGCAGCTGATGCGTGAAATGGTGCAGCAGCAATCAGATGAAGCAAGCCTAGTTGTGATGGAGGTTGACGAGCCGCAGCGAGCCCTGCAGCTTCTCTCGGATACGATTAGTGTTGCGGAAGCAGCAATGACGGCCGAAGGCATTACCCTATTCTTACAACGTGAACAAATACCAGATGCGATCAAGCTGCTTGTTCAGGGCAATGTGCGCGTCTTCTCGGTGAAAACCGCCTCCACTTCGTTGGAGGACAAATTCCTTGAATTGACAAGAGGTGGTCAAATTGTCTAATCTGCTGAATCTCATTCAAAATGAAAATATGAAAATTTACCGCCGTCCTCGCACATGGGTGATGTTCGGCCTAGTGTTGGCGATTACCTTAACCGTAGCAATTGTAATGTTAAATGTTGGCGGTGATGATCCTTCTCGCGGTAATATGCTTCAATTTATGAATATTGGAAAGAACTTCAGTATCATTGTGTTCGTGTTCTCCATCGTAATTGCAGCTGAGATCGTCGCGGGAGAGTTTACTTGGGGCACAATCAAGCTTCTTTTAATTCGACCAGCTACACGTTCCAAGATTCTATTATCTAAATATATTGCGTCTATTCTATTCCTGCTGCTTATGTTGGCTTTCTTGTATGTAATCACTGCGATTGTTGGACTGCTTTTCTTCGGTAATTCCGGGGATGCGGGCGGTCTAAGCTTGCTTAGCATATTGAAATCATACGGGTTTATGACCATTGATTTGTTCATGAGCTTGACCTTTGCTTTCATGATCTCAACCGTATTCAGAAGCAGCATGCTAGCCATAGCATTATCCTTCATCCTTACCTTTGTCTCTGGAACGGTTATGGCTGTTCTTGCTCAGTTCAAATACAACTGGGCCAAATATATCCTTTTCGCCAACACAGACCTGAGCCAGTATACGGGCGAACGTAAACCTATTATTGAAGGTATGACACTAGGCTTCTCCGTAACCATGCTGATCATCTATTACATTGTGTTCATTGGACTGGCATGGACTTTATTCCGCAAGCGGGATGTAGCAGGATGACATTGTGTCATCATTCCGCTATAATGGAGAAATGAGATTTAGGACCTGGTCATAAATGTTAGAAGTTGCGACAGTTTCTATTCTCCATCTTATTCACAAAGGCGGAACGGTTAATGAATTATGAAGATTTCAAACATATTGTTCTCGATCGACGAAGTGTAAGAAAATATACAGAGCAGGCCGTTAGCGCTGAAGACATTCGCGAATTAATCGATTGCGCTCGATATGCGCCTAGTGATACAAACTCTCAGACTTGGGAATTCATTGCGATCCTGAACAAGGATAAGATTAAAGAGATCGAGGCGATTACCTGGGAAGAGCTGCACAAACGCGCTGCAATCGCTGAAGAGAACGGACTAAACAAGGAAGCACGTCTGTTAACGAAATCATTCGGTCCTTATGCTACTGCCTTCTCCGATGCTCCTGTCCTTATTTTCTGCTTGGCAACACCTTATACGTCCAAGTTCCGTGAACGCATCTTTGATCCAATCAACCTGGTTCCGGACTCTGTATGGGAAGAAGAAGGGATTAAGAGCAGCTGCCTGGCCTCACAGAATCTCATGTTGGCGGCGCATGCGCGTGGTTTAGCGACCTGTCCGATGACAGGCCCCGTTCTGCTTGCTGCCGATCGCCTTCGTGATTATTTGGGTATCGAATCCAATCGTCAGATAAATATGGTGATCTCGCTTGGTTACCCTTTAGAGCGTCCAGGAAGACTTCCTCGCAAAGAAGTGGATGAAATTTTGACGATTATTGAATAGTAGCATTGGGAAGAAAGAGGCTATCCTGCAAGGTTGATTCACACCTTGTCGGATAGCCTCTCTGTTATTTTTTGTTAGACTTGCCGTTTGATCCAGCTACTTCGGAATCTTGATTGTTTCCAGGCTGCTTTTTCTTCCCTTTATTGGTAGCGGTTGTACGCGACATACAGTTTACCTCCCTTCCTATTATCATAAAAATTATGTCCAGCACGAATCAGCAATATTCCAATATTATTCCTGGTTTGTCCTTAGGTAAAAATAAGAAAAACCGCTAGAGAAGATCACTCTAGCGGTTCTTGGCGATTGAGTTCAGTTTTGCGCGCGGGAGGGCAGGAAGGTGGGCTACGATTGCTGTTGTGCTAGGGTTCCCTTGATTATGATGTTTAGAGGTAGGAACCCTACCACAAAGGCAACCACTTCGTTTCTCCGCTCCACCTCCCTGCCCTTTCTGTTCGACTTTGTATGAGGAGCCTCTTAAGATCAGAATAATGTAGGGTAGATATAGACGAGTTCGACATCTAACTCGTAAAACAGGCCGTTTAAGGATCTAGATGTCGAAATTTTGTACATCTACACGCGAAAACTCACGGAAATAGCCTATCTGTGTATAAATCATCTACATCTACTTTAATCCGCTAAAGAAATTCCGTGGTTCTGGAATGTAAAAGTGCAGTTCAAATTTCTGAATTTGGTCAAAATGAGCCAAAACAGAAATTAAACTGCACTTAGGTACAATTCAATATAGTATTTTCCATTCAACTATTGCCTTGCGAAAAGCGGTGAAGTGGTGATATGTCTGATTCCACCGCGGCTTATCCTAATTTGTTCATTTCCTCATCATCGATCTCGAAGTTCGCGTAGACATCTTGAACGTCGTCATTCTCGTCGAACCCGTCCATCATCTTCATCAGCTTCTCGGCGTTCTCGCCCTCAGCACTTACATAGTTCTGAGGCACCCAACGAATCCCTGCGCTGTTGAAGGTAAACCCTTCACGCTCCAGATTCGTCTTCACCGTCTCGAACTCATGCGGATGGGTGATGAACTCGAAGCTGTCTTCGTTCACAATCAGATCTTCAGCGCCTGACTCCAATGCTTGCATCATCAGGTTATCTTCGTCGTACTCTGTATCTTCGTCACGTTCCAGTACAAGAACGCCTTTTTCGTCGAACATATAAGCAACACAACCTGATTCGCCCATATTCCCGCCGCGCTTGTTGAAGATCGACCGTACATCAGCAGCCGTCCGATTGCGGTTATCGGTCAGACATTTGACCATTATGGCAACGCCGCCTGGACCGTAACCCTCATAGATGATTTCCTCGTACTCTACACCCTCACTGCCGCCAGTTGCCTTCTTAATCGCCCGTTCGATATTATCGTTAGGCATATTAATCTGACGGGCATTCGCTATCGCGGTCTTCAGCTTGAAGTTTCCTTCGATATTCGCTCCGCCTTTGCGGGCTTCCATATAAATCTCTCTAGCCAGCTTAACGAACATATTGTTCTTGGCTTGGTCCAGCTTGCTCTTCTTGCCTGCAAAATTTTTAAACTTCGGCATTGGTAACGCTCCCCGATTAGTAAATTGGCATAGTCTAGTTTACCACTATACTAGGGAGTGGTCAAAGGGCGCAGCGCTAATAGATGAGTTGAACCCGGAATAAACGGCAGATGAGACTCTACCAATCGACATTCCACTCCGTGTTCCCTGATTCGTTGCATCAGCTGATCCAGATAAGGGTATGGCTCCCATCTTAAGGATAGCAATGGATATACCCTTACTTCTCCCTCTGGTTTGCATACACGCAACAGCTCCAATAAGGCAGCTTCATGGAATGCCTCATCGAATTGTTCTTCATATAAGAACAGGAAGTGGCTGCATAACACTAGCGAGAATGAAGCATTTGCAAAAGGCAGCTTGGGCAAAAATGCGGGGACGTAGGTATGCTTAGGATCAGACTCGGACTTCACTTCTCCATTCGACCCAATCGAATCTTGCTGTGCAAAATGTTGCGAGAACTGTTGAAGAGCAGCTTCACGTCCCGATTTATGACGATCTATTGAACCGTAATAATTCCAGTCGAGTATATGTTTCAGCGAGGCAAGCTTCATTGTGGATTCCTCGATCTCCCGCAGCCCCTTTTCCCGGATTTGTTCCGGTGACAAGGCATACAAAGGATCTGCAGCTACAGCCTTATAGCCTCTAGCTGCTGCTCCTGCGGTAAAGGACGAGGCTCCTGCTGCTACGTCCAGAATCGGTCCCCTGCTTAACAGCCCCTGGTCTAGGTTGAACATCAGCAGATACTCTTCATAGGAGCGGCATGTCATGGCTACCCCAATTTGTGCATAAATCTCCGTGTTTTTCTCATTCTTACTCATCTCTCTCAGCTCTCCTCTACTCTTCTCGACTCTTCTCATCTCTACATTCAAGATTAGGATGATTATAAGGGGTGTCTGTTACATTTTCAATCTATTTTTTCATAACTTAATGATTTGATCCTTAAAGGAACTCACTGTTCGAAAATCAGGCATGTCGATTACTCTCCCGCCATTCATAATGGATAGCTCGGATAATAGTCCTATGGCCGTCCATTCGCAAGCCTCGTATACATCAACCGCAACCGGAGTGCCTTCGCGAATCGCTTGAACGAAGTCATGCACAATATAGAAATCCGATCCCCAATGCTCGGCTGACAGTTGCTCTTCGCTCACCTTCTTGTAACGCTCCGGCAAATACGCATTGAAGTCTGAGAGCGGTCTCCACTTGGCTTGGTCTGCCTTGTCGCCCATCGATTTCAGCCATATTTTGTGCGTATCTCCCAGGCCTCTCGGCGCTTCATAACAGCCCTCGGTGCCTTGCAACGTATAATAAGCCGCATTGATCGGCCGATTCGAGATACAATCAACCCGGAGCTTGATCAGTTTGCCGCTCTCCATCTGACACAATGTAATGCTCGTATCCTCTTTTCGGAACTGGGGTGCCGTATGCCAGCCAGTCCCCATACATGATATGGCCTTGATTCGATCCCCTTTGAACCATTTCATGACAGGTCCGATACTGTGTGTTGGATAAAAGGCTCCCCTTTTGCCCAATTGCCAATAATTTCTCCAGGTCTTAGTGTTAGAGTCCTTCTCCGGGTTGCGTCTGTCCCCAATTGCTAATGATTTAATATCATGAACATACTCACCCTCGCCGAAGTAAACTTCCCCAAATAACCCTTGCTGGACCATATTCGTTATGATCTGATTCTCAGGAATGTAACAACAATTCTCCGCCATCATATACACCGAGTTGCTCTGTTCTACGGCTTCCTTAAGCCACCAGAGTTCGTCCATCGTTACTCCGGCTGTTACTTCACACAGGACATGCTTACCTGCTTGTAATGCCGCAATGGTCTGCTGAAAGTGAAGCTGCATGGGTGTAGCTATAACAACCGCGTCCAAATCTGAAGCCAGCATGTCTTCATATATACGATAAGTATTAGGAATATTGTACTTCTGAGCTTGCGCCTGCAGCATGTCCTGATCCAGATCACATAATGCTGATACCTCTACATCAGGAATCGAACGAAAACCCATCAGTGCGCTTAAACCTCTAACCCCGACAATACCTACTTTTAAAGTCAATGGATCCAGCTCCTTCCCTTATTGACTCTAGTATAGCAATTTTATATATGTTTTGTAATATTAAAAACAGTTTTGTAATACGGAACACAATCATTTCATGGAAATCAACGAAGATCTGGCCAGTGAGGCGGGGGATCGTGTTCTGCTAACCTTGCTCCATCAACCAGCGCCCGGAAGCTGAAACAGCTGTCTGAACTGACCAAGCAGAAAGAGTCCGCATTGCTGCGTGAAGCGCTCGAGGACTTGCTGCGCAAGTATGATCGGTTAAGTTAGCGGCTGCATTGATTTCCATGTCCAAATGCGTTATGATGCAACTTGAATATACAGAAAATAACCTTCGAGAAACGCCTCGCGTCAACTGAAAATACCGGTTATTTTCAGCAGAAATGGAGCGTAATAAATGGCATCGATCAAAAAAGTGCAAGTGTTCAAACAAGATAAATGGAACATGATTAATGTTGAGGTTCATGGTACTCGGATCGTGGTAAGAGAGATTTCCGATCAATGGGGCGAAGACAATCATGAGTTCCTCAGCCGCCCCGCGCTCATGCATTGGGCTCAACAGCGATTTAGCCCCGAGCGTTACACAGGTACGGAGGAAGAGCGTTTGGATATTCTTGCGAAATTCAAGGAAGTTTAGTGTGCACGAGACAAGAAAAGGCAGTGCTTCGCGTAGCAGTTCATACGCGGGCACTGCCTTTTTCTAATGAAATATTCTGAGTGTGGTTAGTTTGAGAGAAAAATTTATTTGTTATTAAGTTTATCCCCCTTTTCTCTAAGAGAAGTTTAAGGTTGCATGGCTATAATAGAGGCGCCACCCTTATGAACGATTCGAAGGAGATACACAATCATGAAAGTGTTAGTCGTGGAAGACGAGCTTTCCTTGCTTACGGCGATAACTCAGTTATTTCGCGAGGAAGGATATGAAGTGGACGAGGCTACTGCGGGAGACGAGGGGCTATATTTCGCTGAGACGGGAATTTACGACTTGTTAGTGCTGGACATCATGCTTCCTGAACTGAACGGGCTTCAATTGCTTCAAACGCTGCGCAGAAACTCAATCGATACTCCGGCGCTGCTCCTGACCGCCAAGGACAGCGTAGAGGACAAGGTGCGGGGCCTTAACACAGGGGCTGACGATTATTTAGTCAAGCCTTTTGCCGTACCTGAACTGCTTGCGCGGGTTAGAGCCCTGCTGCGAAGGAACCCTAATACCGGACCGGAAGGCGAATTGAAATATGAAGGTCTAAGACTTGAGCCGAAACAAGGAGACGGGTTTTTCCATGACCGCCTGCTCCATTTGACAACCAAAGAATATGAATTGCTCCAATACTTGATCCGCAATAAAGAACAAATCATTACAAGAGAGCAGCTGTTTGACCGTGTATGGGGGCTGGATTCGGATTCGGGGTTAAACCTGGTTGATTTATACGTCCATTATGTTCGCAAAAAACTTGCGGCTGTAGGCTGCGAAGGCTGGATCCAGACGGTCCGAGGAATCGGTTTCATGCTGAGGAGGAAATAATCGTATGTTTCAAAAAACCAAGAGGCAGTTGGCCATAAGCTATGCTGCGCTCTTTCTTCTTATATTGGCTGCGTTTGGTGCAGCCATTTATTGGTTTGTCGAGAATCATCTATTTTCCAAAGTGGATGAGGCGCTGGCAGGCCAAGATCAACAATTCGTAATGAGTTCGATCAATAGCATAGGTACCGAGCTTTCCCAAAGCGCTGTGCCACAGTTTAGTATAAGCGCAGTTAAGCCTGTTGTAATGGATCCGCGGATTTTCATTGCGATTAATGACATTAAGGGACGTTCAGTCACCACAAAGCCCGCCATGAATTTCGAATCCGGTACGCTCCAGTCTGTGATCGATAAATCAGAAGGGCGAAAGCTAAGTACAGTACGTGTTAATGGCCATAACTATCGGATAAGAGCAACAACCAACCAAGTGGGTACCCTTCTTAATTATTCCAACCCTTTAAAAGTCAGTATGCCCGCCGTTTATGCCATTATCAATGTCGATTCCGAAATGAACATGCTGAACAGCTTGCTTATTATTCTCGCCATTGCGGGCGGTATTGGCTGTATTCTAGTCATTCTCGCGGGGAATTATATGGCTGGACACGCTCTTGTCCCCATTAGAAATGCATGGGAGCGCCAACAGCAATTTGTAGCGGATGCCTCTCACGAGCTGAGAACGCCTCTATCGGTAATGGGCACAAACGCAGAATTGTTGCTGCGGCATCCTGATCATACGATCGAGCAGGAAAGCCATATTATTGCTCCTATCTTGAGAGAGATTAAGCGGTCCTCCAAGCTTGTTTCTCAGCTGCTCACCTTGGCTCGCTCAGACTCTAATCAATTGGAATTGCACCGTGTGCCCTTGCTGTTGAATGAACAGCTTGCTGAATCCGTCGAGTCATTTCGACCTCTCTGCGAATTGAAGTCGATCCATTTGGAATCGGATTTGCAGACCCCTATCGAATTCACAGGGGATGAGGAACGTTTGAAACAGCTCGCTGTGATTCTAATAGATAATGCGGTCAAGCATACTCCCGAAGGAGGTACCATCCGGATAACGTGCGATAGAACCGGCTCCGCTATTCGAATTCAAGTGAAAGATAATGGGAGTGGCATATCTCCCAAAGATCTACCCTATATTTTCGACCGATTTTATAGAGGTACTGAAGCACGTAACCGCTCGGAGGGCGGGACAGGGCTTGGCCTTTCTATCGCAAAGTGGATCTCGGAAAAACACGGGGGAACCATACATGCCGCCAGCACGTTAGGGCATGGGACCGCTATGACGGTGATTTTGCCGCTATACGGATTTCAAAGAAAGTTTTAAGGTTGTTCAAAAAGTAACTTAAGATTATACGTTCATAATGATTGTAGGCGGGGCATCCGCTGAAATGCAAATCTACATAAAAAGAAAGGTTGGAGCAAAGATGAATAAAAAGTCTAAAAGCTTGATGGCGCTTGGCATGACGGCGGTATTGGCGGCTGCTATTCCGATGGGAGCGAATGCAGCAGAAGTGAACAATGAACGATTACTGAAGGAAGGAGTCGTGTTTTCCAGCAGCAATGGGTTAGTCCATAAAGGTCAGTTGATCGAAGATGTGGATTTTAACTTCATAAGAAAAGGAAACGTACCTTTCGTGTCTGCTGGACCTACACACAGCAAGGTCATTAGGATTGCTGGAGACAACAAAGAATTGCTCGCCTTCCTTGGCATGGATGAGGAAACGTTCTTGACTGAAATCAAGAGCGGCAAGTCGCTTCTGGAAATCGCCGAATCCAAAGGCATTTCCAAGGAACAGCTGATTGAATTTCAAACCAAGCAATTCACTGCCAATATCGAGCAAGCCGTGAAAGACGAGAAACTGACCGAAGAGCAAGCCGCGAAGATGAAAGAAGATTTTGCAGGGCATGTAGAGCAACGTCTGGATGGGAACATGATGATGTTTACCTCTCCTGCGCCAGCTATAGGGCCGTTTATGGAAGCCATACCTGGGCAAGAGATCGCTCACAAGGTCATTAGGATTGCTGGAGACAACAAAGAATTGCTTGCCTTCCTTGGCATAGATGAGGAAACGTTCTTTACTGAAATCAAGGGCGGCAAGTCGCTTCTGGAAATCGCCGAATCCAAAGGCATTACCAAGGAGCAGCTGATTGAATTTCAAACCAAGCAATTTACTGCCAATATCGACCAAGCCGTGAAAGACGGGAAACTAACTGAAGAGCAAGCCGCGAAGATGAAAGAAGATTTTGCAGAACATGTAGAGCAAGGTCTGGATGGAAACATGCTGATGTTTAACTCTTCGCCCGCTAAAGGGCCGTTTATGGAAGCCATACCTGGGCAAGCGTTCGCTCACAAGGCCATTAGGATTGACGGAGACAACAAAAAATTGCTTACCTTCCTTGGCATGGATGAGGAAACGTTCTTTACTGAAATCAAGAGCGGCAAGTCGCTTCTGGAAATCGCCGAATCCAAAGGCATTTCCAAGGAACAGCTGATTGAATTTCAAACGAAGCAATTCACTGCGAATATCGACCAAGCCGTGAAAGACGGGAAGCTGACCGAAGAGCAAGCTGCGAAGATGAAAGAAGATTTTGCAGGGCAAGTAGAGCAACATCTGGATGGGAAAGCGATGATGTTTACAAAACCAGTACGGATCGAGATGAAAATGCCAAACGTTGGAGTCACTCCTGACTTGTTGCTTGAAGGCAGAAATCGGAGCAGTAAGCTAAATATTTAGGTAAGTTAATAGGTTACTACTTAGGTCCTCCTGTGGAGAGCAGTTAGCCAGTGATAGTATAGGTAATTCTGGCGGAAAAGCCGGCTTTTTCCGGGATAGCAAGTTTTACTACTGGTTATTTGGTCTGGATTGAGGAAAATCGGTTCATAATGCGGAAATACGGGATAGTCAGATTGGCTAATTCGTGCCTGAGCGATGAAATGGCCCAAATAGACAATAGTAACATGGCTTATCTGTTGGGGAGGTATCACTAAAATCCAAGAGGCCACGAAAAGCAGGAGTGAAAGAGCAAAGAATAGGAATATTTTGTTTGTGGAAGACGGAAATCATACTACGGATTCGAGCAAACAATTTGCAAGACCTAAGTAGTAACAGTTATAGATACCAAAGACCCGAGCCACATGAAAAAATGTGGACCGGGTTGTTTTAATGTGAGGCCTGAGGGCTGTTAATGGTCGTTAAAGTCACGTACCCCTACACATTCACCATCAGCTTGGAGAATTGTGCATTGTGCAGCCGCGCGTACGTCCCCTTTAGCTCAAGCAGCTCCGCATGCGTCCCTTGCTCCTCTACACCATCTTCGGTGACGACTACGATGCGATCCGCATGACGGATCGTGGCAAGCCTGTGTGCGATAATCAGAGTGGTGCGATTAACTGCCAGCTCCTCAAGCGCCTGCTGGATGACCGCTTCTGTCTCCGTATCGAGCGCCGAAGTTGCTTCATCCAGAATGAGGATCGGCGGATTCTTCAAGAACATGCGAGCGATCGCGAGGCGTTGACGCTGACCGCCGGATAACTTGAAGCCGCGTTCTCCGATCAGCGTATCCAGTCCCTCTGGCAACGAGTCTATGAGCGCACCAAGATGAGCTCGATGGGCTGCCTCTGCTATTTCTTTATCGCTTGCGCCCAAGCGTCCATAGGCAATATTCTCTCGCATCGTTCCATTGAACAGGAACACGTCTTGCTGCACAATCCCGATATGCGCGCGCAACGAACGCTGTGTCATCTTGCGAATTTCGATGCCATCAATTGATATTGTCCCTTCATCTACCTCATAGAATCGGGGAATGAGACTGCAAAGAGTGGATTTGCCAGCACCGGATGGACCTACGAACGCAACTGTCTCCCCTTCTCTTATGCTGAGATCAATGCTCCTTAACACCTTCGAATGATTCTCGTAACCGAATGTCACTTGATTGAACTCGATATTCCCGCGCAGCTTCTTCACATCAACCGCATCTGGTTCATCTTTTACATCAGGCTCCGTATCCAACAGCTCACAGAAACGTTTGAAACCAGCCATACCCTTTGGATAGCTTTCCATTAGCGCATTGATTTTGTCGATTGGCTTAAGAAAAATATTCACATACAGCAGAAAAGCAACCAACTCCCCGTAAGACAGCTTCCCTTGATACGTGTACCATGCTCCGCAAATAAGCACGATCAAGGAAATAAGACGAGTCAGCATATACATACCGGACGCGCTGAATGAGATGACTAAATAGGAGCGCAGCTTAGCTAACCGGAATTTGGCATTATTTTCTCCGAATTTGGCTTCCTCGAACGCTTCATTACCGAATGACTTCACAACACGGATTCCCGAGACACTGTCCTCTACCCTAGCGTTAACATCGGCAATACTAGCGAACATTGTTGTAGCCGCACGATTCAGCTTTTTATTAAAGAACACAATAAGCCAGACTAAGACTGGAACAACCGTGAATGTAATAACCGCGAGCTCCCAATTGACCGTCAGCATGATTCCAAAGGCAGCAACAAAGGTCATTAGAGCAATAAACAGATCTTCCGGCCCATGATGGGCCACTTCCCCGATCTCGAACAAATCATTCGTAATCCGTGACATCACATGACCGGTCTTCGTATTGTCGAAGAAACGAAAAGACAGCTTCTGAACATGACTGAACAATTGTTTGCGCATATCCGTCTCGATATTGATCCCTAGCTTGTGCCCCCAATAGTTGACCACGAATTGCAATCCCATACTGATCATATATAAGGCTAACAATCCCACTCCTGCAGCGGCTATTGTTGACCACTTGCCTGTTGGGAGCAGCGAATCAATCATCCATTGCACAGACATCGGAAAAGCCAGTTCGAGTAAAGCAGCCAGAATCGCGCAGCTAAAATCCAGCACGAACAGCCTGGTATGCGGAACATAATACGAAAAAAAGCGTTTAAGCAATACAGAGTACCTCCTCTAACAACCATAAGCGTTCGTAATCTAATTACAGATTCATAGTAAGGATGCAGCCTGAGTCCGTCAAGTGATAAAACGAATATAAATAACTTCCAAGTTAACATCTCCCATATAGTATAGGGATTTTCACATTTCTTGTATATGATAATGATTATCAGTATCATATGAACATTGATTTCTATTGTTAAACGGTTCTATAACCTGACTTTAGGTAAATAAGCTAGAACTGCGGGTGAATACTAGGTCCATTAGCAGGAATTCAAGGTCTTGACGGAGAAGTGGTGTTAGTGGATCTAGCGGATAACTGATCATAATCCTGTTTCCGTAAGCTCTGACTATGATTGCAGAGGTGTTAACTCAAATGGTGGACGCTGGTTCGATCGTCTTGTTCACGATCGTATCTTTTTCTCTAGCGATCATTCTAATCATGAAAAAAGATACGATCCCGCCTCAACTGAAACGTTTTATGGCCATCGTTGCGATCGTGCTAGTCAGCTGTTCTTTTTTTCTAATCTTCTATAGTCTAATCACTGCTTTTTAAGATCTGGCGGACGGGAGCAAGAGTAAGATATGCCAACCCTTTCATAAAGTGGAGCAAGTGAGGTCATACTAGTGGGAAAAAGGAGCTTCCAACGCTCATGAGAATATTCCCTTTGACCATAACTGTCTGTTTGCTTGCGTGTGTAATTCCATCCGCTCGATCCGTGTCGTCCATGCCTGCCGTGTACGACATGACGTCTCAAGAACAACCTAAAACATCCACTAGGAGGTTACCCATGAATCAAGTAATCAAACGTTCCGAGGTTCCCGTAGAGCACCGTTGGAAGATTGAAGATTTGTTCGGCGATCAAAAGAAATGGGATGCAGAATACGAGGAAGTCAAAAAATTACTGAAGCAAATCGAGCAATTCCAAGGAAAGCTGAATGACGAGAAAGCGGTCAAGCAATGTTTTGCGTTAGAAGACGAGATCTCTTTACATACTGAAAGAGTATATGTGTACGCCAATATGAAGCATCATGAAGATATGGCGGAATCTACTTATCAGGCATTATCGGAGAAATCGAAGAAATTAAGTGTCGATGTAGGCGAAGCGCTCTCTTTTATTACCCCGGAAATACTTGCTCTTCCTGAAGAGCAGCTCCAACGTTTTATTGCCAGTCCGGAGCTCGCCGAGTACAAAAAGACGCTAGAAGATATGCTGCGCCAGAAGCCTCATATATTGTCCAAATCCGAAGAAGCTCTGCTCGCACAAGTGGGCAACCTCTCACAAGCGCCTGGGACCATTTTCGGAATGATCAACAATGCGGATATGAAATTCCCGAAGATCAAGAATGACAAAGGCGAAGAAGTCGAACTCACTCACGGCCGTTACATCCAATTTCTGGAAAGTCAAAATCGCGAGGTTCGGGAATCTGCATTCAAGGCTGTATATTCAACTTATGGCAAGCAAAAAAACACGTTGGCAGCTACACTCAGCTCGAATGTGACCAAAAATATTTTTTATGCTAAAACAAGAAAATATCCGTCTGCTCTCGAGTCCACCTTATACGGGGATAACATTCCGGTTAGCGTATATACGAACTTGATCGCAGCCATTCACGAGAGTCTTCCCCTCCTTCATCGGTATATCGAGGTCCGCAAAAAGCTGCTGAAGGTTGATGAGCTGCATATGTACGATTTGTTCGCTCCATTGGTAGAAGAATACAAGATGGAGATTCCTTATGAGCAAGCAGAGAAAACCGTTATGGAGAGCGTTAAGCCATTAGGTGAACAATATCAGGCCATTCTTAAAGAAGGCTTCGAGAACAGCTGGATCGATGTGTATGAGAATGAAGGCAAAAGAAGCGGCGCCTACAGCTGGGGAGCTTATGGAACTCACCCATATGTGCTTCTGAATCACAAAGACAACTTGAACAGCATGTTCACTCTGACTCATGAGATGGGACACGCGATTCATTCCTACTTGTCCGATAAGACGCAGAATTACCGCGATGCCCAATACACCATCTTCCTGGCTGAAGTTGCCTCTACGTTGAACGAAGCTTTGCTGATGGACTATATGCTCAAAAAGTCGACGGATCCGAAGGAAAAAATGTACCTGCTGACTTATTATGCAGATCAGTTCCGGACTACCGTATTCCGTCAGACGATGTTCGCGGAGTTCGAAAAGATCATTCACGAGAAGGCGGAAGCTGGCGAATCGCTCACCCATCAAGACCTCAGTAAAATCTATTATGATCTGAACAAACAGTATCATGGCGATTCGATGGTTGTGGATCAGGATATCGAGATGGAATGGGCGCGTATTCCTCACTTCTATAACAGCTTCTATGTGTTCAAATATGCGACAGGCTTCTCGGCTGCGACCAGCTTTGCGAAGCAAATTCTGGACGAAGGTCAGCCGGCAGTAGACCGTTATCTTGGCTTCCTGAAGAGCGGCGGAAGCGACTTTTCGATCGAGATTCTGAAACGCGCCGGTGTCGACATGTCCTCACCAGAACCGATCCATCAAGCGATGAGCGTGTTCAAGGGATTAGTTGAGGAGATGGAGAAGCTAACTAAGTAAGCTTGCGGCGGTTGGCAGTTGCGCGGTTGCGGCGACTGAGGCGATTGATGATTTACATGGTTGCAAATCTTATCTCGTTAGAGGGATAGAGAGCCGAGGACATAAGGGGTCGGAGTTTCCATATAAGGGAACACCGTTCCCTTATTCTCTTTATTATTGTTTTGGATGGCTCGATAAGGGAACTCAACAATCTAATTTGTTTTATGGGGGAATATAGCATGTTTGATCACAAGCTCAAGCAGGATCCACATAAACAAACAAGACAACATCAAATAGCCAGAATCGGTCAAACCGGGCTTAAGCTGCTTGCATTCGATCTTGACGGGACGCTGCTTAATCAAAGCGGACATCTATCTGGTGAGAATCGCAAAGCGATCGAGGAAGCCCGCGAAAGTGGAATGGCCATTACATTAGTGACGGGCAGGCATATTTCCAAGGTGCGGCCATTGGTTGAGGAACTGAAGCTGAATGCGCCATTCGTTACTTCGAATGGGTGTGAGGTGTGGACTTCGGAAGGCGAGCTGTTGCATCGCAGCTCATTAGCTCATGAAGAGCGAAGATGGCTTCACCGAATGGCGCTCGATAACAACTTATCGTACCGCGCTTATTGTGTTGGCGGCGTATATGATTGGAAAGCCGATGCAGATGAAGTAAAAGAGTCGTCATCAAGCTGCTGCGTAGAAGAGGAATGGTTGAAAGTGCTAGTCAGCGATGCAGGCGGTGTCATTCGCCGCGCAGGACAAGCTGGCTTAGCGGACGCTGCCGCAGCCAAAGCGGCACAGCCCCGCTGCATTCGCGGGCTGTATGAACAGCTGTCGGCGGACCCGCGTTTCACGCTGGCCGCCTACAGCTCCGATCCGGCGCAAATCCACCGGATCGACGTGCACCCCGCCGGCGTCGACAAAGCCGCCGGCCTGCAAGCGGTGTGCCGCCTCTTAGGCGTCACCGCTGCACAAGTCGCCGCCTTCGGCGACGACACGAACGACATCGCCATGCTGCGCTGGGCCCAGCTAGGCGTGGCGATGGAGCATGCGCCTGCGGCGGTAATCGACTCGGCGAACATCGTTGCGCCGCATCACAACCGCGATGGCGTAGCGGTCGTCATCCGCGAGCTGCTTGCGCTCCGCCTGTAGGACGTGCACTTTCCACCCGCACAGTCGTCATCCGCGAGCTGCTTGCGCTTCGCCTGTAGGACGTGCACTTTCCACCCGTACAGTCGTCATCCGCGAGCTGCTTGCGCTCCGCCTGTAGGATCATAACACTCCTTGACTCTGGAACCTTTAACCCAACCTTCCAGACAGAATCTGCATCTTACCCATGAGCCTCTAATGAATCGTCCTTAAAGTAGGAGCCTGCATCCAACTTACGAACCATAACAGGCACCTTCTCGGCGGCGACTGGCTTGCTGAAGTAATAACCTTGGGCTTCGTGACATTGGAGCTTCCGGAGAATAAGAACCACTTGTTCACTTTCCACACCTTCTGCTACAATCCGTTTCTTAAGAATACGGGCTAGACCGATAATCGTCTTAACAATCGCAGCATGAACACGATTCGTCTCCATATCGCTAATAAAGGATTGATCGATCTTGATCGTATCCGTCGGCAGCTTTTGCAAATAGCTAAGCGAGCTGTATCCTGTTCCAAAGTCATCCAGAGCGATTCTCAGACCAATCTGTTTAAGCCGTTTCAAAGCCTTGATTGCCTGATTCTTCTGCAAGGTCATGCTCTCCGTAATTTCTACTTCCAAATATTCCGGGCTGAGGCCGGTTTCACTTAGAATGCCTTCTATGCGATCCGCCAGTAGAACATCTTGAAATTGCTTCGCAGAAAGGTTGACCTTCACAGGTAAATACAATTGATGCTCGATCTGCCACGCCCTGCATTGTCTGCAGGTTTCACGCAACACCCATTCGCCAATTTCCATAATTAGACCTGTTTCCTCAGCAATGGGAATAAACTCTAACGGAGACACCCGTCCTAGCTCAGGACTGTTCCAACGCAATAAACATTCCAGGCCACTTGTGCTCAACTTGGTCAAATCTACCAATGGCTGATAATGAAGCTCAAGCTCTTGCCTATTCACGGCATGTGACAAATGCGCCTCAATGAGCAGGCTGCGCTGTAATCGCTCCCCCCATTCCTCGCTATAGAGCTGAACCTGATCCCCACCCTGCTTCTTGGCACGATTCACAGCAAGACCCGCACTTCGCCAAGCTAATTCAACATCATGATTCCATGAAGAGGACAAGCTGATCCCGATGCTTGCTGTCAACCGGATATCTTGGCCGCCTATGTGGAATGGCTCTCTCATTTCGCCCAGGATCCTTCTCGCAATCCCATTAACGGCGTCGCTTGACTTTTCCTGGAGCAGAATACCGAATTCTGCATCTCCCAGCCTGGCTACGGATCTTATATCATGGCATTCCAGCAATCTCCTAGATACTGTTTGTAGAATTTTATCGCCAATATCATGACCTTTCATCACGTTCACCATACGAAACTGGTCCAGTTCGATGACCAGGAACGCATAATCAGACTGTTTGGATAATGCCCCTTCAGCCGCGATCGAATCCATCATTGCTCTGAAATACCTTCTATCGGGAAGACCTGTGAGAAAGTCCTTTGAAATCTCAAATAAAAAATTATCCTGCATCGCTGACATTACCTCACCGCCTGTTAACATCATTCATCCCCCCGTCTATTAAAACGTTGAGAATAGTCTAAGTTCAGGTTCTCATCCGGTTAGTACTCAACTTAATCTTATTAAACATGAAATAGGTTTACTAAGTTTGCAATATAATTTAGATTTGTATGAGTTTTGCTTAATATGTACTAACATGCTGCTCCATCCTACTCCTCTTTCAAGCTCCGAATGGACTCCAGGACACGCAAGTGTTCCTCATTCAATCGATCCAATAAAATACGATGATCGTCCGAAGCAGGCTTATCCTCTAGAGCAACCTCAAGCTCCGTTGCAGCAGCCAACAGATCCAAAGCAGACAAATTCCCTGAAGCGCCTCTTAAAGTATGCAGCATCCGCTTTGCAACCTCCATCTCTCCCTGCTCAATCGTTTCGTTCAAATCGGTTACGAAGTGATGGTACTCTTTTTCGAACTTTTTTAACAAGTGAATCAGGATCATGACTTTCCCATCCAGACGATGAAGAGCTTGACCTACATGAATCCCATTAAGGCTAGGAAGAGCTGCTGCTGCCGCAAGCGATAGCTGCGGATTGGACCCGATCCCGGGCAATGATCCCATCGCAGCTGGTTCGGGAGTTAACCATTTACGCACCGTAAGTCTCATGACTTCCACATCAATGGGTTTCGTAATAATATCATTCATTCCGATCCGATAAAAAGTGTCTTGATTGGATTTGATTACATTAGCGGTAAGTGCAATAATCGGCATATCGTCATAATAGGTATTCGCCCGGATTCGTCTTGTCGCTTCATACCCGTCCATTTCGGGCATATGAATATCCATTAATACCAAGTCCCACTCTCCCTGCTGCAGCTTTTGCAGCACTTCAAGCCCGTTGTGAGCGACTTCTACCTTATACCCCCACTCCTTCAACAATTCGGTGGCAACCAGCTCATTTATCTCATTATCTTCAGCAAGCAGAATCCGGCCGGATGATTTTTTACTCGGCGCTTTCGTTTCTATAGCATGAGGATTCCGATTTGGTGAAGTATATGTTTTTGGGTGATCCAACACGGCCTGAAGGGCATCTAATAAGTTGTAACGGCTGATAGGTTTTACAAGTGTCGCATCCGGCCGACTAGCTGCCTCGAGTCCGATTAATTCCTCACGGCCAAATACAGACGTCATCGCGATTGTCAAGGTATCGGTCATCATAGCTGCTTCTTTTAGTGCTTGCCAGGTGTCGATCCCGTACATATCATCCATTTCCATATCCGCCAGAATAAGTGCCCAAGAATCGTTCGGATCCGTATGCGCAAGTGTCATCATAGCATCCTTCCAGGACTTGACACGTACAGGCTGGAGCTGAAGTGCTCCCAGAGCCGCTTGGAGCTGTTCGTACACAAGAGCGGAATCCTCGAGCACCATGACCCGTGAACCTTTATGACTCCGGGCCAACTGATAGGGTTCTACCTTAGCATCTTCCGGCAGTTGGAAGTGAAGCTCGAATGAGAATCGGCTTCCTTTTCCCAACACACTATCAACGGACAGCTCCCCTCCCAAAAGTCCAATCAAGCTTTTCGAAATGACTAGGCCGAGACCTGTCCCTCCGTATTTACGGCTTGTCGAGCCATCTGCTTGGGAAAAAGGTTGAAATAAATGACCGATCTGTTCTTGCGAAATCCCGATTCCGGTATCTTCTACCTCAAAACGGAGCTTGAGCTCTTTGCTAGACGGCTCCCGCCATTCAGGACACACTTTGGTTATGCGAAGCGTAACTAGTCCTTTGTCTGTGAACTTTATCGCATTCCCACATAAATTAAGCAGCACCTGCTCTAGCCTCAAAGAATCCCCAATCAGGACATCCGGCATTCCATCTGGTGTATCCATAACAAACTCGATTTGCTGCTTTCCCATAAAGATGCTTATAGTTCCGGAGAGCCTCTGGATCATGTCCATAAAATAAAACCGCTGCTCATCTAATCTCAGCTTACCTGCTTCTACTTTGGAGAAATCCAGAATCTCATTAATAATATGTAACAGTGCGTGCGAGGAAGATTGTATTTTTTTCAAGTAATTTTGCTGATTGGCCGTTAATTGTGTCTTCCCCAGCAGCTCGGTAATTCCAATTATCCCGCTGAGGGGGGTTCTGATCTCATGGCTCATTCTTGCCAGAAACTCGCTCTTCGCCAGATTAGCTTCATCCGCTTCTTTCTTCTTGATAATGTCTGTCAAATCATGAATCGTACATGTAAGGCTCGTGAACGAAGCGTCCTCCCCGAACACCGGGGAGAGCGTAACCGAATATGTACTGTTGAGAGCCGTGCTTAGCGGCAGCTGGATATCGAGCTCAAAACGGATCCTTCGGCGTTCATGCAAAGCTCTGTTGAAATATTGTTCCCATTCCTCTTTATGTTTGCTGCTGAACAGCTCGACAAATGTTCGGCCTATTATATGCTTGAAGGGGATACCCAGCATATCCACAATTTTCTGATTCGCCGAGGTAATCACTCCCTGTTCATCGAATCCGAATATCATATCCTCCAGGCTATCCACTAATGTTCTATATCTTAGTTCATTCTCCACCAATGTTTTTTCTGCATTTTTGCGTTCCGTAATGTTCACTCCTCCACAGATGACTTCTTTGACTTGTCCATTTCTCGATAGAATGGGCTCCAGGGTCACTAAAGCCGTATACCCTTTGAAAGTAACTTCGAACATCACTCTTTCCCCGCTCCAAGCTCTCTCGTAGTGTCCGAACATATACTTTGCCGTATCTTCCGGCAAATGCATGCCCGAAACATAGGGGTGACCCACTATATCTGTTGGAACGATACCGATCTGGTAGAGCAGCTGACCTTCCGCCATTGTATGTATAAACCGGCCTTGCTCCTTGCGAAATTTGAATGTGAATCCAGGCTGCAGATGCAAAATATCCAGCAGCTCTTTCTGCACGTTCTGCACTTGTTCAATCAGTCCATTGGAATGCTTCAAATGATGCAGGAAAGCCGCAACGAAAACCCCGCACAAAATATTCATTAGCAGGAATGGAAGGACAATATCGATAAAAGAAAATGAAAATATAAGGGACAGATCCACAACAAAAATCACGACGAAGACGCTCAGGAAAGCTGTCCATTTTTTGCCGTAGGCTGGCACTTTGTTGCTAATAATACCTGCGCTAACTGCAACAAGGACACCCGTGATCACGGCAGGAAAACTGGAGGAGAAATCCATGATCATTCTTCCTATTACAATAAGGAGACACGCTGTGAGTGAAGCAGGTAACCCCCCTAGTGCCGCGGCCGCAAATACGGTTTGATGCCTGAGATCCAACATGTTATTGCCATCGATATGGATACCTGCATACAATAGCACGATGCCGAATACTCCCATGATGCCGCCGATCATCAACTTGTAACGCAGAAGGGCTCTAGTCTCCGAATCCGCTTTCAAAAACCATTGACCGGCGAAAAATATAAACACGGTCAGCAAGGCAATATTGACGAACAAATCTCGAATCAAGGCGATCCCTCCGTTATGTCTGGTCAGTGAATGAATGCTTTTCGTTAGCATAAAGGATAAATATTAGGCAAGTACTAAGAATTTAAATTTTATTTTCATCTTATATTCATCGTGTCCTTATGTTTATTTAGTAGATTAAAAGGGTACAAATTAACGAAAGGATGATGACAATGATGAACACAGCTGTAATTTCTTTCAAGAACAAATCGATTCCTGTCCATCAGTATGGAACCCCTGCCGGCCTTAAACGACTAAACGATAAACTTACAGAATTAGAATATAACTTTGAATTCCGCAAAAAATTCAAACAAATCTTATCTATTCAACTGATGAGCCAAGTCGCAATCTTCCAATACCGCGACGGGACTAAGCTGTATCTGGAAGTATCCTGAAGGCGCAGGCGGAGCACCCGCTAGAACAGCAGCGTACCGGCGCAAGCAGCTAAGGCTCCTCCAATGAGGGAGCCCAGCACGTTGACGGCGTCGTTCCCGAGGAACGGCAGCCCGCGGGCGTGCACTGTCGGCGCGCCGCAATGCTCGCGCGCCTCGACCTCTCGGCAGCATACGCGGCAGCGGTTCATCCGCTGCCACGCGGCCCCGAGGGCGGAGTCCGCCAGCGAGCCGGCGGCTCCGCCGAGCGCGCCAAGCATCAGCAGTTGGCCGAGGCCAAATGCTGATGCGCTTAGCGCGGCAGCACTGGCTGGGTCACCTCCAGCCAGTGCTGCTTCCAGCTGGTGCAGCGCCCAGGCTGCTGCACCGATGAATAGACCGCCAGCTGCCGTGGCGGTAAGACCAAGCAGGGTCACGCCTCCGGACGTGCCCTTCAGTACTTTGCGCCCGGTCAGAATGGACCGAGGCGCTGTCTTGCTCAGGCTGCCGATCTCCGTCGCCCACGTATCCGCATTGACCGCAGCGAGCACGCCTACAAAAGCCGCATACCAGACTGGGTGCGGCCAGATTGCATGTGCCGCGCACAACAGCAAGGCCAATCCTCCGTTCGCCCACACTTGCACGGCATCGCGATGCCCCGACTTCTCGAATCCGCTCTCCGCTGACTCCTTTGCTCTTTGTTTCCACTTGGACAGCAGGGTCGAAGAGAGAAAGAACGCGATCAGTGTTCCGAACCAGGCCGCACTCCCCAAAGCATACAACAACGTCCCCAGTACGATAGCGGAGATAGCTCCCGAAGCCGTCAAAGACCTTTTCGCATAAGCTGCTCCAGCAATCAACCCACTTCCAATTAGACCTATCCACCAACTATTATCCATCATTCCCGCTCCTATCCTGTCCGATCTATCAGTGTATTCGAAATATCCCGAATCGGTTTGCGTGTTTACCCCTGCTTTTATGTACTCTACTTGCACATTCTATTGTTCCCATTATACCAAAAGCAATCAACAGAGCCACAATGATTCAACTCTACTAGACGATCATTTGGGCATATAGTATAGTAAAAAGGTAGGATAAATATTTCCTTTTACTGGTTAAAAGACCTATCCCCGCTAACAGTTTCTTAACATTTATGAGGATTTTAGGCGATAGGAATTATTAATAATGTTAGGCTCGTTCGAATCTTTTGTAATGGAACAGTCAATTGAACGTACATATTGCAAATTTTACGCGAAAAAGTGGAACTTGAACCGAAAGTACCGCAATATATTAAGATCGTATGGGGCGCAGGATATAAGATTCAACCTTAAAGCTGTGAATAAGCGTCATAAAATGAAGATGGGGCGAGGAGTGTTATCGTGCACGAAACTTATGAATTTGATACCCCCCGAATTAAGCGAGACCTTGATTCGGAAGAGCTTCTCCAGGTCATTCTTAGCTACGCCGCCAAAATTGCCAACGAACGCAATCTGGACAATGTTCTAACGTTAATGGCCGATATGGGCAAAGAAATCGTCGTCGCTGATCGATGTACAGTGTGGCTTCTTGATTCACAGCGTGGGGAACTATGGACCAAGGTTGCACATGGTGTGTCCGAGCTTCGTATTCCTTTTGGCGCTGGACTGGCTGGGCACAGTATCGCCACGGGCGAGCCCATCTTTATCGACGATGCCTATACGAACATTCCTTACAGGGAAGTATTGGTGAATGGAGCACTCAAGACTGATCAGATTACAGGATATTCGACCAAAGCCATGATGGTCATCCCATTCCGTAATAATAGCGGGGAGATCATGGGGTGCTATCAGGCGATTAATAAAATGACTCCGAGCCAAGTGTTTTCAGATAAAGACTTGCGTAATTTGACGCTTGCTGCTTCTTATTCTGGTAAGTCCATTGAATCTGCCATGCTTGCAGAAGAAATTGAAGAAACACAGAAGGAAATTATATTTACGATGGGTGAGATCGGAGAAAGCCGTTCCAAGGAAACGGGTAATCATGTCAAGCGTGTAGCCGAATATTCCTATATTCTCGCTCAGGCACTAGGAATGAGCCAGGCCGATTGCGAGCTGCTTAAGATGGCCTCCCCTATGCATGATATTGGTAAAGTGGCAATACCTGATTCCGTCTTGAAGAAGCCGGGTAAGCTGACGGAAGAAGAATACGATATTATGAAGACTCATACCGATATCGGCTACAACCTGCTCAAAAATTCCAAGCGGCACATCCTCAAAACAGCAGCTATCGTAGCCGAGCAGCACCATGAGAAGTGGAATGGCAAAGGGTATCCCCATGGCTTAGCGGGAGAAGATATTCATATTTTCGGCCGTATTACGGGAATTGCCGATGTGTTCGATGCCTTGGCGAGCGATCGAGTGTACAAAAAAGCCTGGGAACTGGATCGAATTCTGAATCTGTTCAAAGAAGAACGCGGCCACCATTTCGATCCGGCAGTCGTTGATGCCTTTATTGAATGCTTACCCAAGATACTGGACATTCGCGATCGATACGCCGATAATATTTTGGAGCAGCAGTCGAGTTAAGTTAAACGCTTTTTATGAAAAACTCTGGAGCAGATCATCCAGAGGTCCTTCACGGTTGAGTTCAGTTTGGCGTGTGGGAGGGCATGGGGATGGGTTACGATTGCTGTTGTACTTGAATTCTTTGATTATATTATTAATGGTGAGAATTCAAGTACAAAGGCAACCACTTCGTTTCTCCACTCCATCCCCACGCCCCTTTTGTGCTTCTTTTCTTCAGAGGGTTACGTTCTGCCTCCAGGTTTGCTGCAGGAACATCTTCAAATCGGTTCTGATACCCAACGACAATGTTAGATGTATAAAAATTCGACATAGGCGACTTAAAATGACTCTTTTCAGCTTCTAGATGTCGAAAAATTGTACATCCGCTAACCCCTTCATGTTATCCATTCCCCTTCCTGCATAAAAACAAAAAAGGGGTGGAACACTTTCTCACAAACCTGGCCGATGGCCAGTTCCTTGACGGTGGAGTTCAGTTTGACGCTCGAGAGGGCACGGGTATGGGTTACGATTGCTGTTGTACTTGAATTCTTCGATTATATTATTAATGGTGAGCATTCAAGTACAAAGGCAACCACTTCGTTTCTCCACTCCATCCCCACGCCCTTTTTGTGCTTCTTTCTCTCAGGAAGTTACATCTTCCGTACGCTCTGCGTCCGGTTTTGGTGACGTACAACTTCAATCTTGTACTTATAGCCATGTACGCCCTTTTTCGGCTCCCGGAGTCTCATTTAACAAGACTTTTCCTGCTTATTTCACTCGTTCGGGTCCCGTAGTCTCATTTAACAAGACTTTTCCTGCTTATTTCACTCGTTCCGCTCCCGGAGTCTCATTCAACAAGTCTTTCCCTGCTTATTTCACTCGTTCCGCTCTCGGAGTCTCATTTAGCACGACTTTTCCTGCTTATTTCACTCTTTCGACTCCCGGAGCCCATTTTAACAAGACTTTTCCTGCTTATTTCACTCGTTCCGCTCTCGGTGTCCATGTCAACACACAACGAAAGAAACCTGGCCTATGGCCAGGTTCTTAATTGTTTGTAAGTTGCTCACCCGTTCAAACGGATCGTGCTAGCTCCCCACAATTCGGATCCCCAACGAAGCTCGAGCAAATCACCGTCCGCCACAGCTCCTACACCTTCAGGGGTACCCGTATAAATAATATCGCCCTTACCGAGACCGAAGTGACGAGCCGTGAAATCGACAATCACCTGCAGGTCGAAGATCATATTCTTCACATTGCCCCGTTGAACTTCCACGCCATTCTTCTGCAGAGTGAAATCTTCCTCTTCCACAGCAGCGAAGCCTGGGAATGTACGGAACGCGCTAATCGGGGCTGAGTGACGGAAACCCTTGGCAGCAAGCCATGGGTGGCCTTTCTTCTTCAGCTCCGCTTGGACATCCCGAAGGGTGAAGTCTATACCGAGCGCATAGCGATCAACCAGCTCATCTACACGTATACCTGCCTCATAGGGGCGGGCAATATGAATAATGAGCTCTGCTTCATAGTGAATTTCGCCAGAGCCGCCGGGTAGCACGACTTCATTGCCATCCATAGCAATTAACGCATGAGTCGGCTTTCCGAATAACATCGGTTGGTCCGGAACGGCGTTCCCAAGCTCCAATGCGTGAGCCTTGTAATTTCTTCCGATACAATAAATATTTTTGATTTGCTCCAACATTTTCTCTTGTCCCCTGCCTATCTTCAGATGATTGACACAAGTCTACTTTTTACGAACCATGCCATCCTTATCCACGATTGCTCCGAATGAAATACTGGACAGCCGCTCGAACAATTTAATGCTCTCTGGTTGCTGCATAATTTGCGGCAGAGCCCACTTGGTCAACACTGGGACCATCTTCAACTCACAGCCTTCTTGCTTCGAGCAGGAAGCTTGGAGCACGGTAGAATCCCATGTTTTGGGCGCATCAGGTCTAGTCGTGAACAAGAAATTACCCAGGCTATAGGCAATCCACTTTCCTTTGTAAGATTCAAAGCCTTGCAGGACATGCGGATGACCGCCGATAATCAGATCCGCTCCCGCATCAATGTATTTTCTTGCGTATTCTTTCTGGTAAGCCTCCGGCAGATCATTACGCTCCACTCCCCAATGAGCAATTACAATTACAATATCCGCCATAGTTTTGGCTTGTCGAATCGATTCAAGGGGCATTTCCAAAGCATATGTATCTGCGACTCCTGGCCGATCCTTGCCATCAGGATATTTACCCGCCTTCCAATCAGCCGTGGGGACCACTTTACTGAAAGAAACAAAAGCAATCTTCATCCCTTTCTTCTCGATCACAACGGGCTGGAACGCTTCTTTGACATTGCGGCCTGCGCCTACCCTCTTCAAACCGGCTTTATCCAGATTGTCGAACGTATCTATCAAACCTTCTACTCCATAATCCAAAATATGATTGTTCGCCAGATTGACCAGATCGAAGCCCGCTTCCTTGAAAGCCGGTAATGCTTCAGGAGGTGATCGGTACACATACTCTTTCTTCTGTTCGTCTCCGCGTTTCGTTATCGGACTTTCGAGGTTAGCAATTGTAAGATCAGCGTCTTGCAGAAAAGGCTTTACGTTCGTATAAGGATAATCGAAACCTTTGTCCTGCAATACGTACTCAACGGTGCTTGCGAATATCACATCTCCCACGAAGGATAGCCTCACTCGCGAGTCATCACCAGGCCATGTTACTGCACCGGTGTTGCCCGTTCCGCCGCTCGAATTCCCATTTCCGCTAGGTGAAGGGGTAGTAGTGGCTGTAGGAGCTGGAGTAGGAGTTGCACTGGGCATGGCAGTCTCTTTACTGCTATCTGGTAGCTTAGGGCTGCTAGGACTTGGAGTGATACTTGGCTTATTGTCCGAATTGGTTCCGGGACTAGGCTTAGCCAGAGTCGGTTCTGGTTGGGCGGTCTGCGCTCCCGGATCACGATTCGTCATCGCCCACACCGTTAAAATAAATACGGCTAACAGGAGCAAGGCTGCATATGGCACAAATTGTTTACGTCCCCATATACGGGTTTTTTGTTTGCTGTTCTTATGTCTTTCTGATCTGGATTCTCTCATCTGTAACTCCCCATCGTCGAATATCATAGTCTATTATAGCAGATTTCGATAGATTAGAGGCTACAATACGTTACGTAACAGTTGCATCATTTGTTCTGATAGCTTCCCCGGCAAAGCTTATTAATGGTCTCGACATAAAATTCGCGTTCCCTCTCCTGTACTCTTGCGCTTAGAGTCTCAGCCGTATCTCCTGCCAAGACTGGCACTTCACTCTGTGCAATGATCGGTCCCTCATCATACTCTTCATTTACCAGATGAACCGTAATACCTGTAACCTTCTCGCCTGCTGCCAGAACCGCTTCATGAACAAACATCCCGAACATCCCGTGCCCGCCAAATTTAGGAAGCAAGGAAGGATGCGTATTAACCACCTTATTCGAGTAACGCTCTAACGTCTTCGGACCTAACTTCTTCATATACCCTGCTAGAACAATCCAATCCGCATCGTGTTCAGATAAGGTTCGCAAGATTGCTTCGTCCAGATCCTGCTCGTCCGGATATGCTTTTGAGCTTAAGTGGAAGGCAGGAACATCGTGAAGTCGAGCCCGTTCCAAAGCGTAGGAGCCTGAATTATTGCTGATCACTGCACATACTTGAGCTTCCAGAATACCTGCTTGGCATGCATCAAGAATAGCTTGGACGTTCGAACCATTATGTGACGCGAAGAGAGCTATGTTCGGTTTACTCATGAGTAGTTGTGATCTCCAATCCTTTTTGAATAAGCAAGGCGGCACACTCGTAACATTGAGCAAGCTCCTCCCTGGACACTTTTGCAGGATTATGCTCGAACGTGATGTGGAACTTGTCGCTCAGTCGAGACAAATAATCCAGATAGTCATAGGCATCCCCATATTGAGGGTCTTGCTGATGGGAAGGCAGGACAGGCAGATGGCGATCAAGCTTATCAGTCACATACTTAACATTGCTGTAGTGGACTAAGTATACTTGTTTGGCAATCGCCTTCATGAAAGGATATGGATCGAAATCCGGAAATACTTTTCGATGAATATCTAGTCTTTGCAGATCAATGACCAGCATCGCATCAGGGAACTCCTCGAACATCCTTACCCAGCTATGCTCCAGATCACCAAAGAAATCATATTCAAGCACAATCCTCTGGTTATGTTGAACTTGCAGCTCACATATTGTATCGAAGGCTCTTCTGCTAAGCTCTATGAAGTTAGCCTGGGTCATCTGTTCCATCTCATACCGTTCAAATGGAGGAAACAGCGACAATAGCTCAGGATCTCTTCTTCCCGGTAAAATGGGGGGATAAGGATAATGAGCAAGCAAATAATCCGCTCCGTATCGAGCTGCGAGGATCGCTTCTTGCTCCAGTCTCGAGTAGGCTTCCTCACGTTCCTCGAGCACAAGAGACGTTATTGGCGACAAAGAATACGCTTCGCCAGCTAGAAACGGTGAATGAATACCGTATTGGATGTTATGTTGTTCGCAGAATCGAACCATTTCTTCTATCTGCTCGACATTTTGGAATTGAGCAACCTCTATGCCGGTAATTCGTTCGTTCGCATAGGTCTCCCAATATTCCCGATTGAGTCCATTCCACATTCCGATCTGAAGCCTTCTCTTCATAATGGGATGCCCCTCCAATTAGGTTATTTGTTAAGCTTCTCCGAACAAATTACCATAGTATGGATGTTTTGTCTTGCGTTTTATTGGATCGTATTTCCGATCCTATTGCATGATTCGCTGTCTAACCTGTTGGACGATATTGTCCTTCAGTCGCACGATGTCACTTATCAGCCCTTCACTCTTTCGTTCATAATCACTGCGCAGCTCAGAAGCCTGCATCGCAGCCAGATTGATGTCCACTGTAAGCAACGCAGATTGAGCTGAAGCCTCGAATAGTAATGCCCCAATTCCTAGATCGGAGATGACGTTCTTATTGGCAAGAGGCGCCAACACTTCTGTTACTTTCAATGCCTCTAAACATACTTCCATCAAACGAAGCGGTATAGAAACAGCTTCCATGGATGCCGTATGAATCGCTTGCTTTCGTATTTCTTTTTGCTCCTCTGTCACCTGGGGTAATTTCATTGCTGTCATATACCGCTCAAAGGAAACAATATCTGCCTCGAGTAAATCCTCGCAATCCCTATCTGTTTGTTGTAAATGTCTCAAAGCATCGTCTACTTGTTCTGATATCGAGTTGAATCTCGCACCAGTGGAAAAGTTAGCGGCCATTGCGGCCATGGAAGCACCTAACGCGCCTACAAGTGCTGCTATGCTTCCTCCCCCAGGTGTCGGTTTTGCTGCACTCGCTGATTGCAGAAAAGATCGAATACTATGATCCAGCTGCGGCTGATTGGTTTCACTCATCGTTCATTCCTCCCTGCACTTCCATAGTTGCTTGCATTTCGTAGGCCTTTAGCACATTTTCGAATAAGATCGCGGTTGTCAGCGATCCCACGCCGCCTGGTGTAGGAGTAAAGGCCGCAATAATCTCACCTACTGAAGCCTCAACATCCCCGACGATTGAACCATCAGGCAGCTCATTGATGCCTGCATCAATTATGACATGACGCTCATGAGTCATTTGTTGGTTGATAATCCCCGGGGAGCCGACTGCTACGAAAATGAGGTCTGCATGTGCGAGGTGATGCTTGATATTCGGTGTTCTTGAATGACAGACAGTGACTGTTGCATTTTCTCGCTGTAATAGATGAAATAGCGGCATCCCGACCGTTTGTCCACGGCCAACTAGAGTTACATTGCGACCCTCTAGTGAATATCCGTAATGTTGCGCCAGCATAATACAAGCTTGAGGTGTTGCAGGTACAAGACCTGGAGCACCTGTGAGCAGTGCCAGCTTATTTGCAGGAGTTACGCCATCTACATCCTTGCAGGGAGACAGCAGTTCTGTTATTCGTGCGGTATCGATATGGCGCGGTAACGGCAGCTCCAGCATAATGCCATGAATGGAACGATCTTTATTCAATTGTTGAATACAACTAACCAACTCTGTCTCCATACATGCCGGGCTGAATTCATAAAGATGAAACCCAATCCCAAGCCTTTCTGCAATTCGTCGCTTGGCCTGCACATAATAAGCCGAAGCTGGATCGCCTGTTACCAAGAGCACAGCCAGATTAACCGTCTCATTCTTCTGCCGCAGCAGCGCAAGCTTACCTTTTACAATTTCATAACGTTCATCGGCAACAACTTTTCCTCGCAATTGAATACTCATTCCTAATCCTCTCCTTCATTGTGTGAGATGATCCAGAAACACAAAAAAAAGCATTCCAAGTTGACGGCTTCCTGCATTAGCAGGCCTCAAGTCAGCTCCAAATACTCTACCCAGGCGAACGGTATTATGACAGTCAGGGCTCCCCCGTGGTACTCCACGCTTCGCCAGTTACCCAGACCGTAATCGTAAGTATGTCTTATGTAATACCCATACAATACCAAATAACTTGTATGATTGTCCATCGTTAATGCTATAATAAAGCATGCATCATGGAACACCTGGAGGCAACTTAATGGCAAACTGGAAACTTAATCTGATCGTACTATGGTTCGGTCAGTTTTTGGTAATGGCTGGAATGACGATGGTTATTCCTTTCTTACCTTTATATATTCAAGAATTGGGCATTACGGATCCGAATAAAGTATCCTTCTGGGCAGGCTTAGTGTTCGCCGGAAACTTCATCACTTCGTTCTTCTTCCAGCCGTTATGGGGAAAGTTAGCCGATCGTTACGGACGTAAGGTTATGCTGCTTCGATCCGGATTCGGGATGGCCATCGTCATGGCCTTAATGGGACTGGCAGGCAATGTGTGGCACCTACTCTTCTTGCGTATTCTTAATGGCACGATTGCTGGGTACGTCCCGGCGGCTGTTGCCTTAATGTCAGCGACTGCACCTAAGAACCGTATGGGCTTTGCAATGGGTACCCTCCAATCAGGAGGAGTCGCCGGCACGATTCTGGGTCCTTTAATGGGGGGACTGCTAGCAGAGTGGATTGGCTTCCGTCCCATATTCTACATTACGGGCGGATTGCTCTTTATCGCATCGATGTTAGCGTTATTCGTCGTCAAAGAAAACTTCAACCTGTCGGATGCTGCAAGGAAACCTAGTGTCTCAATTATTGCCGGGTTCAAGGAACTGAGCGGGATTCCACAATTAATGGCGCTTTTCACCGTCACCTTGCTTATTCAATTCTCCTTGCTAAGCTCGATGCCGTTAATGCCATTATTCGTGCAGGAGCTTCACGGCAAGGGTGAATATCTAGCATTTTTCGCCGGATTAGTCGGGTCAATAACAGGCATCTCTAATATGATCGCCTCTCCGCTTCTAGGACGATTGGGTGATCGTATCGGGCAAGTCAAAATATTGCTATTCTCATTAATCGGTTCGGCTCTTATATTCATCCCGCAAGCATTGGTGCTGAATGTATGGCAGCTCTTCGCCGTTCGCTTCATGCTCGGGATCTTCATGGGAGGGCTGCTCCCTTCCGTTAATGCGTTAATTCGAAAATTCACACCTGATGGGATGGAGAGCCGCGCTTATAGTTTCAACAGCAGCTTTCTCAGTCTGGGCAACATGATTGGACCGATCGCTGGTGGAGCATTATCCGCTTTTATAGGCATCCGAGGTATTTTCTATATCGCCAGTGCGCTGTTAGTTGTGAATGCCGTCTGGGTCTATCAGACATTAGTTCGAAAGAAAGACAACCTTCAGAAGGAAGTCAGGCGAACTTGACTAGACTTGATTTGAGCGAAATCTTCTCAATTAGCCGAAGAAGCGGGATCAAGCTGTTTTACTCTGCGTAAGTCAGCGCTTGACTTCCCATCTGTTCCCAAGCCTCAATGAAGGCTTGTTTCCCCACTTGCTGCCCCTTTCTCGCATCCATGGGATTATTCAAGTAAACATATTGTTCATCAAATCCTACAATCACCACACAATGTTCATTTAACGAGGCCGATATTTCCTTCCCTACGGGTGACAACCAAGTTATCTTTTCATTGGCAGGGTAGAAGGAGTCTGTGTTCCATACAATAACCGGTTTACCTGCGGCAACAATCTTCTCGATTTCTGTAAAATCTTGTCCGCTTAAATTAAGCGCGCCAGGCTCGTATAATGCTTCCAGTATTTTTGCAATCGGATTTACATGAACCCCATATCCCATCGTATTGCCTGTAATATCTCCCACGAATCCAGCATCGGGATCCCCCCATACCAGAATTTCACTATTTTCGCCCTTTTCTATTGGTGTAGAGTCCACAGGTAGAAGACCGATAAGATCCATCTTATCGACAGGAATTTGCATGAAATTCAGCAGCATCGCAAGACTGGTAATCTCGCAGCCGTTATATAATTCTGGAAACTGATTCAATGCAGGTACATCAATAATGTTGCTTGGAATCTGATAGTCTAAGGAGTTTTGAACGAATACGTCTTCCTGCACTTCCTCAGTAACCTCCATCACGTCGGCAGCCTCCGCAATAGGCTCCTCGAATATCAAAGTATTCTCTGTATGGCCAACTGGGGTATAAGGCACTTCATAAACAAGCGATGTATTCTCCATACGGCCAAAATAGATCCCCACCTCTTTCTGCCTTTCTTCTTCTAGATAGGGGTATCTGACCAACAGCCATATGAGAGTAAGAACTCCTATTAGGAGACTCATAGATTTGATCTTCATCTTCATCTTCATCATTCCCACCTCCGTCAAACAAAAATAACAGTACTATATCTAGTTACACTTCATTAAACCATTAATGTCGATTATAATCACATACACGCTTCCTCTACTATAAAACAAAAGAGGCCCGTAATGGACCTCTTGAATTGAATTTATTCAGTTGTTGCCTTCCGTTTCCGTTCCATCTTATCTATCAACTCTAACGAGGCCAATGGATCCTTATCTTCCGAATCGTCAGATTCGATAAACCTTTTGAGAGCTTCCATCTTATTATCCCAATACCGATCATAGAAGGCTAACCAGCGTTTCAGCTCTAGCAGAGGATCAGGATCCATCCGGTAACGGGTCTCCCTTCCTACTTTCCTTTCTTTAACAAGCCCTGCTTCAGCTAGTATGCGGAGATGCTTGGACACCGCTGTCCGAGTCATCGAATAATGTCCGCTTATTACCGTGACAGGCATCTCTGTATCAACCAGCAGCCTCAATAAGCTTCGGCGGGTCGGATCAGCAATGGCCTGGAAGACATCATGCTTCTGCGCAGGCGCTACCATCTTAGGACTCGACATAGTTGCGAAGAGCCACTGTCAAGCCGCCCCAGCCGCCAGACATTTTATCACGCACAACCGCATGTGTCTCGCCGAATTCAGTAACAGTATCTGCATCCCAACCTGAATGGATGAGAGTAAACTCTGTTGTTCCTTCCAGCTCGACAAGTTCAAAGGTCAGTGTCCAATCCTTCCCCCAAGTGAAGGAAAGCCGTTTCGGAGGATCCAGCTCCGTTACTTTGCAAGGGGAATCGCCGAAAGGTCCTGCATTTAGAATAAATTCATACCCATTAACTGGTTCAAAATTGTTTGGCATAAACCAAGCGGCAATACCCTCTGAAGTAGCGACAGCATTCCAGACTTTCTGAATGGGAGCTTTGAGCACCAATGTTTTGCGGATGTCTTCCAGCGTTGTTTGTTTGTTATTTCCCATCTGTTAATTCCCTCCGATATTTATTGATAGTTTGTAATTACGAAACCATTTGGTTTCGTTTTTCATTATATGACACCATTCGGTTTCGTGTCAACCTGTTAAGGCTTTCTCTCACACACTTCTCCATTCCTCCGGCAATAGTCGCTGATACTGGGGCTGCAAATACCGGTCATCCACCAGCATTAGAATACCTCGATCTTGTTCGGAACGGATTAACCTCCCGCCTGCTTGCAGAACCTTATTAATACCTGGAAACACATAGGCATAATCATACCCATTTCTCCCCGTACTCTGAAAATATTGCTTGATAATGTTGCGCTCCAATCCGATCTGAGGCAATCCTACCCCTATCACCGCGACACCATTCAACCGATCTCCGACCAAGTCGATCCCTTCCGAGAATATGCCGCCCATCACGGCAAACCCAGCCATAGTATTCGTATTACTCGCATCGAAGGAGGATAGAAACTGCTCGCGTTCTTCTTCGGTCATTTCATTATGCTGCAATAAAGTTCGGACCTTTGTCCCTCTTTCTTCCGCTACAAAAGTCTCATAAACACTGTTCATATATTCGTATGAGGGGAAAAAGAATAAAAAGTTCCCTTTATTATTCTCCACCAGTTGAAGCAGCAGCTGCACTAATGGTCCCTTGGTTCTTTCCCGATCATGGTAACGCGTAGATAAGGGCTGAATCGATATATCCAGCTGTTCCTTCGAGAAAGGTGACGGTATCGATAACTTGTAATCCTCAGGACCCGCTCCCAACATATCCATATAATAGGAACCTGGCGATAGTGTCGCTGAGAAATAAATATGGGATCTATAGCCTTTGCCCATTTGCTGCAGCAGATAAGAGGGATCCAGACAGAATAGCTTCACACGCACATCATTTCTGACGATCTCGTAGTACGTAACATACCGCTCATCATATAACTTATCAGCTCTTAAGTATGCTTGGGAGGCATAATAAGTGTCGAGCAGCAGGGGAAGCGTCTGTTTAGATGGATAGGCGGCTAATTGCTTCTCTGCTTGTACAACAAAAGCTTCAATGAGCCCGCTCAACAACTGAGGCCGTTCTTGGACGACGTTATATTTGTCTAAGATCTCTTTTCGGCAAGCAATGAAATAATCATTCACAGCTTTTGCCGCCTGATGAAGCTCCGAATTTACTCCCTTAAAAGCGCGCACAACTTCCAAGAAATCAGATTTGACAAGAGCTGCAGAGAACATCTCCCTCGCACGATCAACTAAATTATGTGCTTCGTCTACAAGGAGTGCCGTTTGTTTCTTCTGTTCGGCGAATAACCGCTTCAAGGATATCCGTGGATCGAATACATAATTGTAATCGCAAATGACAGCATCCGCCGCATAAGACACATCTAATGAGAATTCGAACGGGCAGATGGTGTGCTTGCGAGCATAGCGTTCAATAACGGGCCGAGTGATCAGTGTTTCATTAGATAAAATATCTAGAACGGCAGTATTGATCCGATCATAATACCCGTCAGCATATATGCAATCTTCCTTCCTGCAGCTTACTTGTTCTTGAAAACATATTTTGTCCTTCGCCGTGAGCGTCACAGTATGAAGCTGTAAGCCCTTGGACTGCATCAACGAAAAAGCCTCTTCAGCGGCAGTTCTGGTAATCGTCTTGGCGGTTAAATAAAAAAAGCGCTGAAGCAGTCCTTTCCCAATAGCTTTGATCGTTGGGAACGTAGTAGAGATTGTTTTGCCTATACCGGTCGGAGCTTTTGCGAACAGCTTGCAGCTGTCGTCGATGCTTTTGTATACCCCTGCCGCGAGCTTTTTCTGACCCTGACGGTAAGCAGCGAATGGAAAAGATAGAGCTTCTATGCTTTGATCGCGCTTCAGCCTGTGTTGGAACACCATCTCCGCATAAGGAGCGTACTCTTGTATAGTCTCCAGAACGAATAACTCCAATTCCTCAAAGGTTGCTTCTATTGTGAACCGCTTCTGTTCCTCCGTCACCACATGGACATAGGTCAGTTGTACAGCCATTCGCTCCATTCCATGCTCTCTAGCATACATATAGGCATAACATTTAGCTTGCGCCCAGTGCACAGGGAACCGGTCTTCCGTCATATGATCAAGGTCACTAGCAGTTGATTTGATTTCTTCGATTGTCATCAGATCGTCAGCCTGTAACAGCCCGTCGCATCGCCCATCCAACACAAATACAAGATCCTTATATGGAATCTCGGCGGACAAATAGACCTCCTTCTGATCTTGCTCTCTATATTGCTTCTGTATTTTCTGATGTGCCCTGGTTCCCTCTATAAGCGAGCCCACCGTGCGGAAACCTGAGTCAATACTACCGCTCATGAATACATATTCGACTAAATACCGGACGGATAATGGAATCGTATTTGACATAATAGCCCCTTTAATAGGATGAACGAACATTTGTTCCATCATTATAGCAAAAAAAGCTTCCCATCAACAATGATGATGGAAAGCTTGTATAAGAGAAATGAAATTAACGCGACAAGCTTTTACGCATGAGCCACAAGAAATAAGGCGCACCGATTAACGCTACCACAAGTCCAGATGGTATTTCCTTCGGTGCCAAAGCTACTCTGCCGATCAAATCTGCCAGCACGAGCAGAACAGCACCCATTAACGTAGACAGGAGCAGCAATCGCTTATGATTGTAACCGCTCAACATCCGTGCCGCATGCGGGGCGAGCAGACCAACGAAACCAACTGTTCCGACGACAGCTACAGCAGCGCCTGCCAGTGCAACGGCTATGGCTGCAGCGAGCAGCCGGGTCTTGTGCGCATGAATCCCTAATCCGCTTGCGGATTCGTCACCCAACCCTAATAGATCCAGCTTCCGGCACAATAACCAGGCTAGCGGAAGCAGTATGATCGGCCATATGACAAGCTGTGACAAATCACTCCAACCGCGTGCGTACGTGCTGCCCGATATCCACGCCAGAGCCACAGCCACCTTCAATCCGGAGATGATGACCAGTGCTTGGATGATGGCCGTGCCGAATGCCGACACTGCAATTCCTCCCAACGCTACTCGAATCGGTTGAAATCCCCCTTTACGGGCGATCAAGTACACGATTGAAGCAGCTGCCAACGCTCCAACAAATGCGGCCGCCGGCAATAAAGCAACAGGCATCTGCGGCCAGGCAATTAAGAGAAGCAGCGCTCCAACACCCGCGCCCGATGTCACCCCCATGATGGAGGGGTCAGCCAAAGGATTACGCACCACGCCTTGCAGCAGCATCCCGCTAGCGGCTAAAGCTGCTCCCGCCAATGCCGCAACCAAGGTACGGGGAAGTCTCAAATCAATTATGATGCTCTTGGCAAAATCAGAGCCTCCGCCCGTTAACAAAGCGAACAATTCAGCAGGACTAAACTTCAAGTCCCCAAGCGATAGAGCCAATATAATCGAACAAATGAACAGGACGACGGTACCAGTCATGAGCCATTTGAAAGGGATACGTCTGCGGGCAATGCCGACATTCATATCATGCTGATCCGTAGAGTCCGATCGCATCTTAATCGTTCTTATCGTAAGCCATATGAGGAAAGGCGCTCCAATCAAGGCGGTGAACGCCCCTACAGGCAGGATGCCGAACTTCTTCATGAACAGCTGCACACACACATCAGCTGATAATACGACAACCGATCCCCATATAAGTGACGCCGGGATCAGAACAAAATGACGGCGAAACCCAAGAAGCCGAATCAAATGAGGGGTAATAAGTCCAACAAATCCGATTGGACCTACCACACTGACCGTAACAGCAGCCAGGAACACAGCCGTCAATAAACCAATAAGGCGTGTGCGGGCGACCCTCTGTCCCAAAGAACGCGCAGTATCATCTCCGAGAGCTAATATATCCATGCAAGGAGCCAGTGTCAGAGCAATACCTGTACAGATTGCTATCCAAGGCCAACTGAACAAGAACCCGCTCCAGTCATTCTGAGTCAACGTTCCAGAGCCCCACAGGAAGAGACCTGCTGTCTGGTTCTCGTAGAGCAGCTGCATCGCTCCTGTAACGGAAGCAAAGATCATAGAGACAGCCATCCCGGCCAAGGCCATTCTTGCGGGAGTAGACTTCATACCGCCTGCAAGCAAATAAGCGAGCAAAGCTGCAATTATACCTCCAAGGAGGGCGACTAATAGCGAGAAGCCCTGCAGCATGGAAGGAGCAAATACAGTTGCTGCAACAACAGCGGCATAAGCGCCTGCGTTAATCCCGAGCGTAGAAGCAGACGCCATTGGATTGCGAGTAAGAGATTGAAGCAGCACACCGGCAACAGCCAATGCTCCGCCAGCCAGCACGCCCATCATAGCGCGAGGCATACGCAAGTATCGAACCATATTATGCTCCAGTGAATCCGTTGGGCTAACTATCGCTTCGAATACGGTGCGAACCTTCAAATCAGCTTGTCCAAGGCTAATATCAATCAAAAACAAGGCAAAAAGCAGGAGAGGGCCCCCAATAAATACAAAGGCCGCTAACACTGCTTGTTTTCCATTCCATACCTTCACTCTTTTGCTCGCTTGAGCTCGTATCATACTCATTTGCTCAACAGGTCAGCTGCTTGATTAGCGAACACTTCTGCAGATAGAGGACCGCCGAACAACCATGTGCCTCCGCCTAAGGGGTAAGTCCGATTTTCTTTTACGAATGCAAGACCTTTCCATACTGGATTATCCTTCAATTGGTTCGTAAAAATATTGTCTTTGTCGTTTACTACATAGAGGAAATTAGCTTTCTGGATAGCGGGGAGTGCTTCTACAGTGCTTTCCGAATACCCATACACTTCAAACTTGGTTGATTCGAACGCATTTTTAAGGCCTATCTTCTGAAGAATCTCTGCAGCCATAGACTGATTGGTGAAAATACGAATGGCTGGAATGTCTTTGGAGGTGAAGGCTTGAGCCAATGCGAATTCGGAACCTTCCTTCTTAGCCGCCTTCAACTTCTCAGCTGCTTTGGTAAACGTAGCGTTCATATTCTTAAGGACAGTCTCGCCCTCTGTCTTCTTGTCCAATGCATCGGCAATGGATTTCAATGTATCTTCCATCTCTTGATACTGGCTTCCTTTACCTTCTGCCGGATACGGTTCATATAACAATGTAGGAGCAATGGCGGTCAGCTTGTCATAGATCGCTTTGTGCCGGAAGCTTACCCCGATAATAAGATCTGGCTTCAAGCTGGCGATCTTCTCTAAGCTTGGCTCTTGACGTGTTCCGACATCAACGACATCAGCTCCCAAAGCAGGTTTCACGTTTACCCAGCTCTTGTAACCAGTAATGTCGGCTACGCCTGCAGGTTGAATGCCTAGTGCCAAAACATCTTCAGCATAAACCCATTCCAAGGCTACAATCTTTTTAGGTGTGCCTTTAATTTCTGTTGTGCCTGCAGCATGCTTAATCGATTTCGTTGCTGGCGGAGCAGTAGGGCTTGCTGAAGCCGATGGCGATGATGATGGAGCAGCAGTGGCTCCTGGTTGCTTGGTTTCTTCCGTTTTGCTTCCACAGCCTGTGACGAATACTAGTGCGAGTGTAAGCACTAAGGAAACGGATTTAAATACTGATGACATAACAATAACTCCCCCATATTCTTGATAACGATTCTCAACAATCCTTATTATATTGATACTGAGAATCATTGTCAATGATAAAAATACTGATATAAAAACAGAAAGAGACCCACGGCCATTGGCTGCGGGTCTTCAAGGTTTATATATATCAAAAAGGGGGTTGAGACTTATTATAGAGGTTGTTTCTTAAAATAAGATGAAAAATACATTTCATTTGTATTACAAAATTGCCAAGCCTAGAGATTACATTTGGAACGTTCTGGACATCTTAAGGGCATAGAAAACAATCCTACAACATCAGACACGGAGGAATCCAACACATGCGCAACAAGAATCGGTTTTGGACAGCAGCAATACTCTCTTTAATCCTTCTCGTCCTAGCCGCTTGCGGTACGACACAAACAAGCCCGTCCCCTACAGGTGATACAGCCGCAACTCCATCTACCGGTGCTCCCAAAAGTGGCGGAAGCTTAATAATTGGTGTGGGCGATGATCCCAAAGCTCTAAACCCAATGTACGCGGGAGATCGAGTTACCCTGACGATCAACCAATCCTTGTACGCCCCACTTTTCTCCATTATTGAAGGCAAAAAGTCGTTCGTGTTGGCAGAAAGCCTCACACCTTCACAAGACTTTCTTAAATACACGCTCAAGCTAAAAAGCAATCTAACTTGGCATGACGGCCAAAAGCTGACAGCTGACGATGTTGTTTTTACGATACAGAGCATTCTCGATGAAAAGCAGCATAGCTTCCTAAGAAGCTTGTTCGTTCTCGAGGGAAAGCCAATTACAGCTGCCAAAATCGACGATACTACAGTTGAATTCATCCTTCCGCAAGTAACGGCCGCATTCGAAGGCGCACTTGTGCAGGTATTCCCGATTGCTAAGCACATTTACACGGGTGAAGCAGATATGGAGAAGAGCGCCAAGAATAACAATCCTGTAGGCTCCGGGCCCTTCAAATTCAAAGAGTATAAGCCAAGCGAATATGTAACCTTAGAACGATTCGATGGGTTTGTCGGCGGGAAGCCTTATCTGGATTCCGTGACATATCGCGTAGCCAAAGATACGAATGCTGCCAATCTGGCCATGCAAAACGGCGAGATCAACATGAAGTTCATCGATCCGCAGGACAACAAGAAATTCACAGATATGGGTAAATTCAATATCGTTTCCTTCAACGAAGGACGATTGGCCTACATGGCTTTTAACACGAATATTGAAGCTCTGAAGAAAAAAGAAGTTCGACAGGCTGTTGCGTACGCAATTAATAAAGAAGAGTTGATTACCGCATCCTACACGTCGCTTGATTTTGCAGAGCCTGCTCCATCTGTGCTTACACCGGATACGCTGTATCACAGCAAAGATGTTAACAATTACAAATATGACGTGAACAAGGCTAAAGAATTATTGAAAAGCGCTGGAGTAGATAAATTAAAGCTGCGTCTGGCCTATGTGAATTCGAACAAAGCGCAAACAAGCCAAGCGCTCTACATCCAGCAAAAGCTTAAGGACGTAGGCTTAGAAGTTGAGCCCCTTCCGCTCGATCCTTCTGCTTACAGCTCCAAGATGATGAACCCGAAAAACACCGATTTCGAGCTGTCTATGGGCGGTTACATTATGGGCTTTGAACCAGACGCTTATAAATCCTTATTCGTGAGTACCGAGGCTTACAACTATTCTCACTATGTCAATAAAGATTTCGATGCGATGTGGGCTAAGGCTGCGATTGAGACAGATGCCGCAAAACGCGCAGACTTGTACAAGAAAATCCAACAATTCATTGCCGATGAGATGTTGTTCTATCCGATTGCTTACACCAAATCCATTATTGCGGTAGACAAAAAATACGAAGGCTTGAAGGAAGCGATAACGAAGCCAGTCGTTATGTTCGAGAATCTGGGTAAACTGTACGTGAAGTAAAGGTACACACCTGATACGACAATAAGCTGATACAGCATCAGCTTATTGTCATTCTATTGCAAGGCTGCAGGAGGGACACCGTATGCACCAACTAATATGGAGGAGACTGCTGCAGGCCATTCCGCTGCTGTTCTTCATCTCCGTCTTATCTTTCGCACTAATCAAGCTAGCCCCCGGCGATCCTGTCCAGTCGTTCGTAACCCCGAACATGAGTCCCGAGGACGTGGCAAGAATCCGTCATAATCTGGGCCTGGACAAGCCTGCTATTGTTCAATACGTGTTATGGCTGAAGAACGCGTTGAGAGGGGACTTAGGTTATTCGTTGATCAATCATCGTCCTGTACTCCAACAAGTATTGGACAGACTTCCTGCAACTGCAGGTTTGATGGGGGTTTCACTCGTTGTATCCTTGCTGCTTGCGATTCCACTCGGATTGCTGGCTGGGGCTAACAAGAACCGTTGGATCGATAAAGGCTTGAATTTCATTTCTTACATAGGGATATCGATTCCGAGCTTTTGGTTAGCTATTCTGCTAATTTATTTATTCGCCATCAAGCTGCATTGGTTACCGAGTATGGGCATGCGCACAATCGGCGTACAATCAGTCTGGGATATTATTAAACACGGGATTCTTCCATGTATCGTGCTCAGCTTCATGAACTTCGCCGTCTACATGCGTTATGTCCGCTCCAACACGATCGGGCAGCTCCAGGAAGACTACGTGCAGCTTCAATTCGCCTATGGCTCCTCCAAGCGGGATGTGTTATTCCGACACGTGTTGAAAAATGTACTCCTTCCTGTTATTACAATCCTTGGATTGTCTTTGCCGGAGCTAATAGCAGGCGCAATCATTACAGAAACGGTCTTTTCTTGGCCGGGAATGGGATCATTCGGGGTCACAGCTATGTTCGGCTTTGACTATCCGATTATTATGGTTATTACGATGCTTACCTCCATTATGCTGGTTGTCGGGAATATGCTCGCTGATCTACTTTATACTGTGGCTGATCCCAGAATTAAGGCGGGGAATTAAGCGATATGAACAAACGAATATGGGACAATTTACGAAGAGAACTTCTGGAACGAAAGCTCGGATTAGCAGCACTCCTGTTGCTGGCTATATTTACGATTGCATCCTTGCTCGCCTTCCTTAGCCCCTATGACCCTAATCAAATTGTAGTGCAGGATCGACTGCAAGCTCCGAACGGCAATCATTGGTTCGGAACAGACGATTATGGCCGTGATTATTTCACAAGAGCCTTGTATGGTGGGCGTATATCGCTTTCGGTAGCTTTACTGGCCATGCTCATTGCCACCGTGGTTGGCACGGCAATCGGAACAATTAGCGGCTTTATTGGGGGTCGCTTGGATGCCTTGCTCATGAGACTTGTCGATATCTTCATGTCGGTCCCCTCTTTCTTGATCATGCTGATTGTAAGTGTGTATTTCAAACCAGGCATTCAGAACATCATCCTCATTATAGGCTTGCTTACTTGGATGAATATCGCAAGACTGGTTCGCGCAGAGACGCTGTCGATCAAAGAACGCGAATATGTGCTGTATGCAACAATATCGGGTCAAAGCCGATTAAGAACCATTACGATGCACATTATTCCGAACATCATATCTACCGTAATCGTATCGGCCACAATCAATATCGCAACTGCCATTCTAATGGAGTCTTCACTAAGCTTTCTCGGTCTCGGTATTCAACAGCCGAATTCATCCTGGGGCAGTATGCTGAATAATGCGCAAGGCTTCATAAGTGATGCCCCCTATTTGGCTATATTTCCGGGTTTGTTCATTTTGCTGACTGTGCTCAGCTTCAATGTGTTAGGCGATTTGCTTCGAGTCGCCTTTGAGCCGCGGGTTAACCAACGGTAGAAAGGAGTGTGGCCCAATATGGCCCAACAGTTATTGGACGTACGGGATCTGAAAACCTCCTTCTTCACAAGAGCGGGAGAAGTGCAAGCGGTAAGAGGAGTAAGCTTCCAGATTGCAAAGGGAGAAGTTGTCGGCATTGTCGGAGAATCAGGAAGCGGCAAAAGCATCACGGCGAAGTCGATCCTTTCTCTTATCCCTCGCCCCGGCAAGATCATTGAGGGAACTGTCACTTTCGAAGGCCAGGATTTATTAAAGCTCTCCGAGAAGCAGATGCGTAAAGTTCGAGGCAATCAGATCGCCATGATCTTCCAAGACCCTATGACTTCCTTGAACCCCGTACGCACCATTGGAGGTCAGCTAATCGAAGTTATGATGCGTCATCGTCATCTTAGTAAACGTGAGGCTGCAGCTCGAGCAGTGGAGTTGCTTACGCTTGTCGGTATCTCTTCCCCTGCGGAGAGGATGAACCAATATCCACATGAATTCAGCGGCGGAATGAGGCAGCGCGCCATGATCGCGATGGCGTTATCCTGCGAACCTGAGCTTTTAATAGCAGACGAGCCTACAACCGCACTGGATGTTACCATACAAGCGCAAATTCTCGAGCTGATGAAGGAACTGCAGAGGAAGACAGATACGGCTATTATGCTGATCACCCATGACTTGGGAGTCGTTGCACAAATATGTACGCGAGTCGTTGTTATGTACGGAGGGCTCGTTATGGAGGAAGGACCTGTGGATGAAATATTCTACAAGCCTCAGCATCCTTATACTATTGGTCTTCTGCGCTCTGTTCCGCGCATACAGAAGGGGGGGGTTCGTGAGAGGCTGGTCCCGATTGAAGGTACACCTCCGGATCTGCTGCATCCGCCTCCCGGATGTCCTTTTGCCGGAAGATGTCCTCATACGATGGATATATGCTCCGAGCTTCCTCCTTATTATGATGCCGGGTCCGAGCATCGTTCCCTGTGCTGGTTGCTCGACCCGAAGATTAATGAGAAAGAAGGATCCAAACTTGGCAAATAAGATCAAACAAATGGAAGATGTTCCTCTTATACAAGTAAAAAATCTCAAGAAATCTTTTCCGACTAAGAAAAGCTTGTTCGGCCGTACGCTTCAGGAAGTAAAGGCAGTGGATGACGTATCGTTCGATATTAACCGTGGAGAAACCTTTGGCCTGGTGGGGGAATCCGGCAGCGGCAAATCCACAACTGGAAGAAGCATTATTCGCCTATACGACGTTAGTGACGGTGAGATTCTGTTCGACGGACATAATCTCGCTCATTATAATGAGCGACATATGAAGCCGTTCCGCAGAAGAATGCAAGCGATATTCCAGGACCCCTACTCTTCCTTGAATCCCGCTCTGACGGTGACCGAACTGATAGGCGAGCCTCTGGCCATTCATGGAGTACATTCAGCGAAAGATCGCAAGGAAGTCATTGTGGATTTACTGGAGAAGGTCGGCTTGAAAAAAGAACACGCTGACCGTTATCCATACGAATTCAGCGGCGGTCAGCGGCAGCGGATAAGCATTGCGCGCGCTTTATCGGTGAAACCGGAGTTTGTCCTGTGCGATGAGCCTATCTCCGCCTTAGATGTGTCTGTCCAAGCTCAAGTGGTGAATATGCTGGAAGATATTCAGACAGAGCTCGGCTTAACCTACTTGTTCATCGCTCACGACTTATCTATGGTCCGCCATATCTCTGATCGAATCGGAGTCATGTACCTCGGCAGTCTTGCCGAAATCGCAGAGAGCGATGAGCTGTATGAGCACCCTGCCCATCCTTACACACAAGTCCTGCTGTCCGCTATACCTGTGCCAGATCCTCGTGCCGCCAAACGAGACCGCATCGTATTAACAGGAGACATACCTAGCTCTCTCGCCCCGCCTTCCGGCTGCAAGTTTCGTACACACTGTCCTCATGCCATGACTCAGTGTGCTGAGGAAGCACCCCGTATGAAGGAAATATCTAAGGGGCATTGGGTAGCCTGTCACTTGTACGATAAATGATCATGGAAAAAGGGTGAGATTATGAATGCAAATGATCAGAGCAGAATCAAAGTATCACAAAATACAGCCATTCTGATTGAAGCTGCCCGTTCTTCCGGGTTATCGGATGAAACGCTGCTGCATGAGGCGAAGAGCGGGAATATAGAAGCTTTTCAAGGGATAGCTGAGGGTGAATTGGACTTCCATAATTTGATTGAGAACGCCTTGGAGAATCCGGACAAGCTGGAGCAAGCCGTCCGACATGGGTACCAAATTACGTTCAACACCATTAACGGGATGAAATATTACATCGGCCTGACATACGGGAAGCTGAGGGAACGGGATTATCCGAATCTCTCGGACCGTATTGAGGGATTGAAATTACGGCAAGAGGAATTAGACGAGCTTCGGTTAAGCTTATCTCCTTACTGGATCATAACCGAGACCGCGCGAGAGGAACAGCAGGATCGTATTACGGTGAGTATTACTGGGCAGCAATCTACATCATAGTTAAGGAGGGGGACTCCCTCCCTCCTTACTACTCTTAAATATACTAGCCTTTCACCCTTGCGATACAAAGCCCGTCGTATGCTGGCAACAGAGTACTCTCCAGCCTTGGGTCCGCAGCAATCATCTGATTGAACTTACGCATCACCTGAACCGAATTGGAAGTTACTTTTGGATCGATCACCCGTCCGCGCATCAAGGAATTATCCCCTACTATGACCGCTCCAGGGTTAGCCAGACGAATGGCCCATTCCAGATAATTCACGTAATTCCCTTTGTCTGCATCTATGAAGTAGAAGTCAAAACGAATCCCCTCTTGCTCCAATTGCTTCAAACTATCAAGCGCTTCCCCAATCCGATATTCCACCTTGTCTCCAAGACCCGCATCAGTCAGGTGCTTGCGCGCAACAGCAGCGAACTCTTCTTTTAGCTCCAGAGAAATAAGCATACCTTCTTCGCTTAATCCTCTAGCCAAACAAATTCCGCTATAGCCGCCCAACGCCCCTATCTCAAGAATTCGTTTCGCCCCTTGTATGCGGGCTAACATCGTTAGCAGTCGACCGTAACCGGCTGCAATCGAGATCTCTGGCATCCCGTTAGCCCGAATCCCCTCAAGCACTCGAACCAGGTCTGCATCTTTCTCATACAAGCTCTCCGCATATTGTTCTGCAGTCAACAGTTGTTCTGTCATTCTCCAAACCCCTCTTCTATGTAGTAAAAACGGTTTCGCATCGAATCATTTGTATCAACTTGCTGTTTCGCCTATACTTAATTGTATGATTTCCCAAAGAGGAAGGCAAACCATAAACGGAGTGAATGAACTTGACCGAACGAATACAGTTAGTGGCAACAGCCCCGATGGGTCTGGAAGCCGTAGTTGCACGGGAAGTGCGAGATCTCGGATACACCGATGTCCGTGTAGAGAATGGCAGAATTGCATATTGGGCCGATCCATTAGCCATTTGCCGTTCAAATCTATGGCTGCGAACTGCAGACCGAGTCCTTATTAAATTAGGTGAATTCAAGGCGACTACTTTCGATGAGCTGTTCGAGGGTACCAAAGCATTGCCATGGCCGGATTGGATTCCTGGTCACGCAGAATTCCCTGTGAATGGACGCTCGCATAAATCACAATTATCCAGTGTTCCTGCTTGCCAAGGGATTGTAAAGAAAGCCATTGTGGAGAAAATGAAGCTGCGATACAACACCGAGTGGTTTCCGGAGGATGGCCCGCTCTACGTGATTGAGGTCTCGCTGCTGAATGATATAGCGACTCTTACACTCGACACGAGCGGTATAGGGCTGCACAAGCGCGGCTACCGCAAGCTTGTCACAGAGGCGCCGCTGAAGGAGACCATGGCCGCTGCCATGGTATTACTGAGCCGCTGGCGGCCAGGCAGGCCCTTGCACGACCCGTTCTGCGGGTCGGGCACGATTCCGATCGAGGCTGCGATGATCGGGTGGAACTTGGCGCCGGGACTCCGGCGCACTTTCGACGCCGAGGCGTGGGACGCGGTGCCGCAGGCACTGTGGCAGCAAGCGCGTGAAGAGGCGTACGATCTTGTGCGCGACGACGAGCCGCTCGAGATCGTCGGCTCGGATATCGACCGCGAGGCGATCGAGGTCGCGTTAGCTGCCGCCAAAGGCGCCGGCTTGTCCTCGGAGATCTCGTTCTACGAGACTCCGGTGGGCAAGTGGCAGCCGCAAGGCGACTACGGCTGTATCATCACGAACCCGCCCTATGGGGAGCGGATCGGCACATCTGAAGAGGTGGAGCAGGTCATCCGACAGCTCGGCTCCATTTATAAGCGGCTCGACACTTGGTCCGCTTTCATCTTAAGCCCAAGCAAGCAGTTCGAGCATTACTTCGGCCGTCCAGCGGACAAGAAACGGAAGCTGTTCAACGCCCGGATTGAATGCGCGCTGCTGCAATACATGGGACCTCTTCCGCCGCGTAGAACGGACGAGCCGCTTCATAGTTAACAACCCGGTTCTAATCGTGTAAAAGGCGGGTGCCTGATGAATACAGCGGGGATATATTTGCGCTATAAGCATTACTTCGCTTTTGCCTTCGGCCCGAATCGCCATTCCGGCAACTTGGGAATTGTGCGATTCGGGGGCCATATTGAGCATGGTGAATCGCCGGTTCAGTGTGCAATAAGAGAAGCCAAGGAAGAGACGAATCGGGATGTCGTCCTTCTCCCGTCAACTCGGTCCTTTTATCTGGAATCTACTGCTGGTAGTTCCGAACTGATCCTATCCCCTTACATCCAAGAAGAGCCGCTGCATGAAGTAGACCCTATCTTAGTATCGCTCCATAATGTGATGTTTTGGGCACGTGTATTCGAAGAACCAGAGCTAAGCGGGGAAACGAAAGGGATTATTCTGCTCAGTGATCAGGAAATAATGAAGCTTTGCGAACCAGACACCAGTTACACTTATAGGGAATTCCAAGACTGGGGCGGTCGAAGCACTACACGCCGACCGTATCCTGAGCACCTGAAGCTTGAGCCTTTTATTCAACTTCGTTTTCTGGCATGGTTATTGAAAGCGCACCCCGACCTTGTTCATGAGGTTTTTGCTCAGTAATTGATATAGGCACAAATAAACCAGGAGACGGAGTGTGAGACCCGGCTACCTGGTTATTTGTTTACCAACTACTTTAATCTTCTCCGAGGGCGGGAGAACCATTTGATCCAAACGTTTCCTTCGTCGTCACGAAAAAATTTAACGCCTATTAATTTCAAAGGTGTCCATATTTCCTGAAAAAAATAGTTTGGCATAGGCCCCGCACCTTCCCTTATCATTGATTCATATTGCTGATAAGCTCATTTAATACACGATCAGCATCCTCATACGGAGTTTGACATGTTCCTGCCGGCTTATGCCCTCCACCGCCATATTGCAGCATCAGAGCGCCAACATCGATCGTCGAGGTTCGGTTAATAATGCTATGACCGCAGGCAAATACACAATTCTGTTTACCTTTGCCTTCCACAATCCAGATCGATATATTTTGCTCCGGGAACAGAGCATAGATCATAAACCGATTGCCTGGGTATATCGTCTCCACCCCGCGCAAATCGGTCACAATTACGTTACCGACGGTAGTCGTGTATTGACGCAGCATTTCCTGATAAGGCGCGTTCAGCTCATGATAGCGTTTCACACGTTCTTGCACATCCGGAGAGTTCAGGATCTCTTCTGCACCCTTGTTCCCAATCTCATCTACAAGCTTCTCCATCAGTTGATAGTTACTAATCCGATAATCATGGAATCGGCCAAGTCCCGTCCGGGAATCCATCAGGAAGGATAATAAGTCCCAACCTTCCGGGTTCAAGATTTCCTGTGCGTTGAATTGCGCGGAATCCGCTTTATCGACTCCCGCCATAATATCGTCTATATCGCCAAACCGTTCTCGACCGCCATAATAATCATACACAACTCGCGCGGCGCTTGGAGCGATCCGTGTCTCACCCTCATAGGCAACAGGCTCTCCCATACGTTGGAGTTCACTGGAGTGATGGTCGAACCATAATCCGCAGCCCGGAGCATAAGGCAGGTTTGCCAATATATCGTTAGATGTAACTTCCACTAGACCGTCTTGAACGTCCTTGGGGTGTACGAATTTCATCTCATCCACCATGCCCAGCTTCTTAAACAACATGGCGCAAACCAATCCATCGAAATCTGATCGTGTGATTAATCTCATTTTATCTCCTACTTCCACAAAAATGGTCCTAAAGTACTATATATTCTGGATTGTCCCATAATATTCCTGCCTTTCCTCATTAAAAAAACAGAAAAAAAGAAGCATTCTTCGTTCCGAGAAACGAAAAATACTTCTTTTGACTTACGTAAAGCATTTCTTACTTGACGATGGAATGAATCGGATGACCCAAGGCAACTTCCGCCGCTTCCATCGCGATCTCACCTAACGTTGGGTGAGCGTGGATCGTGAGTGCAATATCTTCAAGCGTAGCTGCCATCTCGATAGCAAGGCCCATCTCAGCAATCAGATTGGACGCTTCCGGACCTACGATTTGGGCACCCAGCAATAGGCCTGTATCTTTGTCGCCTACAAGCTTAACGAACCCATCTCCTGCATTCATCGTAAGTGCTCGGCCATTAACAGCGTAGTTGAATTTTCCTGTTACTACATTTGATCCTTGCGCTTTCGCTTCCGTTTCGCTTAGACCTACACTTGCGATCTCTGGATCCGAGAAGACGACAGCAGGAATCGCTTTGTAATCAATGACACTGGATTTCCCTGCAATTACTTCAGCTGCAACTTTTCCTTCATAGGAAGCTTTATGAGCTAATGCTGGGCCTGCCACAATGTCTCCGATCGCGTAAATATTCGCAACACTTGTTTTGCACTGAGCGTCAATATCGATATATCCGCGTTCGTTCATTTTTACACCAATGGATTCTAAGCCAAGATCGGAAGTGTTCGGACGGCGGCCTACGGTTACCAGAACATAATCGGCCGTAAGCTTCTTGTCTTCACCTTTCACAGTATAGGATACTGTGACATCCGAGTCAGTCACCTTAGACTCCTTCGCCAATGCTTCAGTAACCACGTCCATATTAACTTTTTTCAGGTTACGGCTCACGAAGCGAGAAAGTTCTTTCTCGAATCCCGGCAGAATGGTGTCTGAGCCTTCCAGAACCGTTACTTTCGTTCCGAACTTAGCGAAGGTTTGACCCAATTCAATCCCGATATATCCGCCGCCTATAACAATCAGGCTTTTCGGAATTTCCGGCAATGCCAATGCCTCTGTAGAGGATAAAATTCGTTTGCCGTATTTGAATGCTTTAAGCTCAATTGGAGTCGAGCCCGTTGCAATAATACATTGATTGAACTTATACTGAGAAGCTTCATTCTCGGTCGCTACACTCACAACACTCTCATTGACAAAGAATGCATCCCCTTGAATGACTTGTACTTTATTGCCCTTGAGAAGCGATGCAACCCCGCCTGTCAGCTTCTTTACAACCGTGTTTTTCCACTCTTGCACTTTATTGAAATCAATCTTGACACCTTCGGCTGTAATTCCGATCTCCGAAGCATGTGTCATGGTCTCATATTGATGAGCGGCATTAATCAGCGCTTTGGATGGAATACACCCGCGATTCAAGCAAACTCCGCCCACTTCCGCACGATCCACTACAACGACTGATTTCCCTAGCTGTGCAGCCCTGATAGCAGCCACGTAACCTCCAGGTCCGGAACCGATAACCAATACGTCTACATCCGTAGTAAATGTTCCTACAACCATGTTGTTACACCTCCATTACAAGCAATTGCGGATCTTCCAGCAACGACTTGATGTAATTCATCGCATTTTGTGCGGTAGCTCCATCAATCAAGCGGTGATCAAAGCTCAGTGACAATGCCATAACTTTACCAATAACAATCTGGCCGTTCTTCACAATTGGTTTCTCGGAAATACGTCCTGTACCTAGGATGGCCACTTCAGGATAATTAATTACTGGAGTGAAGAACATCCCTCCTGCCGAGCCGATATTCGTGATCGAGATCGTGCCGCCCTTCATCTCGCTCAAGGCTAACTTACCGTCACGACCGCGTGTTGCAAGGTCTTTGATCTCATTCGCGATCGACCATATGTTCTTTCGGTCTGCATCTGCCACTACAGGTACGATCAGACCATTATCCGTATCGGTAGCAATACCAATGTTGTAATATTTCTTGTACACCACTTCGCTCTTCTCATCATCGATCGACGCGTTAAGTGCCGGGAATTGACGAACGGCAGCAACCAGTGCCTTCACGATGAAAGGAAGATAGGTTAACTTGACGCCCTTTTTCTCAGCCAGCGGCTTAGCTTTCTCACGTAATTCCACCAATGCCGTTACATCTACCTCGTCCATGATTGTAACGTGAGGCGCAGTGTATACCGACTTCACCATGGCGTTCGCGATCGCTTTACGAATTCCCTTAAGAGGTACGCGTTCTTCAACGCGATCTCCTGCCACTGCAGCAGCCGTTGAAGCAGAAGCTTTACTCTCACTCGCTGTTTCTGCGCCAGCTTGCTCACCGTTTGCTGCCTGCGCAGCTTGGCCGCCGCCCGCTTCGAAGCTTAACACATCTTCCCGTGTAACCTGGCCGTTCCGGCCGGTACCACGCACTTGGGCGATGGCTACGCCCTTCTCGCGAGCGAGCTTGCGCACGCTCGGCGTCGCCAGCACCGCGCCGCTTGGTTCTGGCGCAACAGCCGCTGCGCTCGCTGTTCCGCCTGCGCTTGCAGTGTTAGACGCGGTTTCCAGCTTTACATTCGCTACCTTATCGGCTACCGAACCGCCAGCCGCTTCTTGCGATGGCGCTTCAGGCTGTTTCTCAGGCGCTGCAGCCGGAGCCGCATGTCCAGCATCGCCGTGACCTGCATGAACGTCAGGCGGCAATTCGCCTTCGACGTCAATCGTCGCGAGGATGTCTCCTACTACGGAAACCGTTCCCTCGCTTACTTTGATCTCAACGATTTTACCTGTTACAGGTGAAGGAACCTCAACGGTTGCTTTATCATTCTGCACATCCATAATCGTTGCATCTTCTTGAATCGTATCGCCAGGCTTCACATGCCATTTGACGATTTCGCCTTCATGCAAGCCTTCCCCCAATTCAGGGAGTCTGAAGTTATAAATAGCCACTAGTTCTTCCTCCTCCATTCACCCCACAAAGTGAAGTGTCACTCTGAAGCTAATTCGATTACTTTCCGGGGGCCCCGGTATTCATTAGAAATCAAGAACCTTATTCAAACCGTCAATAATACGAGCTGGATTCGGTAACCACTCTTCTTCAATTTGCGGGAAGCCCATAACCGTATCAGGCGAAGCTACACGCAATACTGGAGCTTCTAGGTGAAGAATCGCTTTTTCACTAATCTGAGCAATCACTTCAGCCGCAACACCTGCAGACCTCTGAGCTTCTTGTACCACAATAGCCCGGTTAGTCTTTTTAACCGACTCTACAATCGTATCTATATCTAACGGGCTAAGTGTGCGCAAGTCGATAACTTCAATTTTGGCCCCGCGGGATTTCTCAATTTCTTCTGCTGCTTTGAGAGAAGTGTGAACCATAGCACCATAAGTAATGATTGTAGCATCTGTTCCCTCACGAACAATATTCGCTTTGCCGAGAGGTACTACATAATCTCCTTCAGGCACTTCAGCACGGAATGATCTGTATAATTTGAGGTGCTCCAAAAAGAAGACCGGATCGTTGTCACGAATCGCTGCGATTAGCAGTCCTTTTGCATCATAAGGATTGGAAGGACATACCACCTTGATACCCGGGGTTTGAATCATCAAACCTTCCAGACTGTCACAGTGCAGCTCAGGAGCCTTCACACCGCCGCCAAAAGGGGTACGGAATGTAATCGGGCTGTTGTACTTCCCGCCTGAACGGTAACGCATACGGGCTGCTTGAGCAACAATCGAATCCATCATTTCAAACATAAAACCGATAAACTGGATCTCGGCAATTGGACGGAAACCCATCACGCCTAGACCAACTGCAAGACCGCCAATCCCAGATTCCGCCAGTGGCGTATCAAATACCCGATCTTCGCCAAACTGCTTCTGCAAGCCTTCCGTTGCCCGGAAAACCCCGCCTACATTCCCTACATCTTCTCCAAAAATCAATACGTTCGGATCGCGCTCGAGCTCAACGCGCATTGCATCCGTAATCGCTTGAATCATCGTCATTTGTGCCATGGCTTAATGATCCCCTTTCGCAGCGGTATAAGCCGCCTTCTGCTCTTGCAATTGCTGGGTCGGCGTCTCGAACATGCTGTCGATAAGACCAGGAATCGTCATCTTCTCAGTGGACTCAGCTTTTTTGATTTGTTCAGCTACTGTTTCCTTAGCTTCCTCGGAAGCTTGATTCTCATCTTCTTCCGTCCAAAGCCCTTTGGACTCCAGATATTTACGGAAACGAACCAGCGGATCTTTGGTTGCCCATTCCGCTTCTTCATCTTTGGTGCGATATTTAGTTGGATCGTCTCCGGACATGGAGTGAGGTGAGAACCGATATGTGATAGCTTCAATAAGAGTTGGACCTTCACCGTTGCGGCCGCGTTCAGCTGCATCTGCCGTTGCTTTATATACAGCCAGTACATCCATTCCGTCGACTTGAACGCTGCGGATTCCTGCAGCAAGACCTTTCTGAGCGATCGTCTTCGCAGCCGATTGCTTATCACGAGGCGTTGAGATCGCATAGCCATTGTTCTGTACGACAAATATGACAGGCAGCTTAAAAGCTCCCGCAAAGTTCATTCCTTCATAGAAGTCACCTTGTGAAGAACCGCCGTCACCTGTATATGTTATAACTACATTGTTTTGTTTGCGTTTTTGAAATCCCATTGCAATGCCCGCTGCTTGTACAATTTGCGCTCCGATGATGATTTGCGGCATAAGCACATTCACGTCATCCGGAATTTGACCGCCATGCTGGTGGCCTCGGGAGTATAGGAAAGCCTGATACATGGGCAACCCATGCCATACGATCTGCGGCATATCCCGGTATCCTGGACATACGAAATCTTCCTTCGTTAATGCGAATTCGCTGCCGATCATTGATGCTTCCTGACCGGAAACCGGAGCATAGAACCCTAATCTGCCTTGACGGTTCAAGCTGACTGCACGTTGATCCCATACACGTGTAAACACCATACGGCGCATAAGCTCACGTAATTGTTCATCGCTTAAGTTCGGCAAAGCTTCTTGATCAATAACTGCTCCGTCTCCGGAAAGAATCGTTAACGGCTGAATCTCTTCCATCCTGACTTCGGATAAAGATTTGCTCATGGCAATCACCTCGAACTAGTATTGTTTGCTGCCTTATTCAAAAACTGTTATAGTATATTACATAAGCTGTATCAAGAAACTGTGTAAGTCTGTACCTGTAGAATGCAGTTTCCTTGATAATATCAAGTATAACAGGGCATTATCATTATATAGTACAGTTTCAGAAAAAGCTAGTGACAACTTCCTCTTTTTTGTCGAATTTGTCGAATCACACCGGTTATTTTGTGCAATAAATTAATATTTCACTCCCTATTTTTAACTGATTAAGGAGACATATTCAATGGATGACTCGATCTACTACAAACGTACCCTTATCAAAGAAAACTTACCCTCAGAAGCATTGCAAGAAACAAGATCGATACGGATCGTGCTGCCGCCGGGGTATAACGAGCTGCTTACTTACCCTGTTCTTTACTGTCAGGATGGAGAAGATTTCATCAATTTCGGCCGGCTTGCTACCCAAATGACTCGATTGATATTAGATGAAGACCTGGGCCCTGCCATAATTGTAGCGGTTGATGTGAATAAAGCGGTTCGAACCGATGAGTATTCTCCAGAAGGGACACGTTTCTCCGCTTATTGCCGTTTTTTCGCGGAAGAGTTAATTCCCTTTATTGAGAGGAAGTATCCGGTAAGAACCAACCCTGAATCCCGTATTCTTGCTGGGGATTCATTAGGCGGTACCGTTTCTCTGCATCTGGCATTGGACTATCCCGACTTGTTCACACGAGTCCTGTCGTTGTCGGGGGCTTTCTTGGCTAGTACACAAGAGCGAATTCGGCATGAACAAGATCTGTCTTGGCTTGAACTCTACATGCTGATTGGGCTGCAGGAGGAAAGTGTGGAGACTACACGAGGAACATTCGATTTTCTTGCAGCTAATCGAGCAGCGCGCGAGCTGCTTGAGGAGAGGAACACACAACTGACCTATCTAGAGGAGGAAGGGAAACATCTTTGGGGATTCTGGCAGCAGGAGCTGCCTTCCGCATTGCATCATTTTCTAGGTTAAAAGCCTTCACCTTCCAGGCTCTTGGTGTAATTGAAAAGTTAAAAGAAGCCTGGCCGTTGGCCAGGTACTTGACGGTTGAGTTCAGTTAGGCGCGTGGGGGGCATGAGGATGGATTACGATTGCTGTTGTACTTGAATTCTTTGACTATATTTTTATTGTGAGCATTCAAGTACAAAGGCAACCACTTCGTTTCTCCACTCCATCCCCATGACTTTGTGTTTCTTCATCAGGGAATTATGATTTCCTTAAGTTCTGTATTCGGTTTTATTGAACTCTTCGATACGGTATTCTTGAGTAACTCATCAACCGTTTCATCAACAGTAAAGCGGATTTTCCGCTCTACAGCAATCATTCAACCTTCTGAGTCACTTTCTAAAGCGGGTTTTCCACTTTGCAGCAACCGTTCGACCTTCTCAGTCACCTCTAAAGCAAATTTTCCGCTCTACAGCAACCACCCCAAAAACTTATAATTCTAGCTGTCACAAAAAAAACGACCGGATCCATTCTCCGAGTCGTTTTTTGCCAATCCAATCCTTATTCTCCACCATTGTACCTTTGCTTAAGCACCTCTGCTTGAGTCTGCATTTCTTGCATCGAGGGAAGATTCGGATGTCGACCAGACAACGCCCCCCATGCCTGCATCGTTTCCATAAGGGCCATTATGAATGTGCGCATCGTAACCCCTTTTCCTGCCGCCAAGCTTACCAAGCTCCCCATGGTAGAAGGTTTCACATGCGGATAATCAAGAGTTGGTGTTCCTACAGGGTTAAGCCCATCATCAAGCACCTCTCCGGAAGCCATCTCATAGAACATTCGGACCATATGGCCTCTTCGCTCTGCATGACCCTCAACAACTACAAAAGCTTGTACAACAAAAGCTTTGTGCTGTCTGCGCTGAGAAATACCGCAAAACTTCCGTCCATCCACAGCCAAATCGTATGTGCCTGGACAGTACGAGCCAATCACTTCCCCAGTTTCAATCGCAACTCCGAAGCGTTGCATCGTAGTTGCAATCAATTGACGCATAAGCTCAAACCCTGTCGTGAAATTTTGTTTGCCGTCTGAGATCGGTACAATCAGAGAAATATTCAAGACACCAGGGTCGAGCGGAACAGCGGCACCGCCTGAGCTGCGAACTCCAACTTGATACCCTTGCGCGCTAAGCCAATTCATACCTAACTCCGCCACAGGTAGACGCCGATCCCGAAGTCCCAGCACAAGCGCCTTCTCATGACGCCACAGGTGGACTACCGGAGCAGCCCCTTCTCCTACTTTTCTGCACATTAACTCATCATAAGCGAAAGGAAACAATATATCCCCGACAAGCGTTCTTGAGCTAGTATCATGGATATAGAAGCCGCCGTGGGAGAGCTCAAATGGCTGCCGATCCCCAACTCCTGACTCCGATTGTCCTTCCATTCCCAGTTCGCTTTCTTGTTCCGTTTCCTTGCTTGGTCTAGTTGTCATCTGGTACTTTAGCTCCTTCAAGCCTTAATATCGTCTATCTCTGATTTGCTCTATACATTGCCCTGCTTAGGCTTCAAACTCGGCACCCAAGCATCTGTATCGTAACCTCTGGCTTCCCAATATCCGATGTGGTCTTTATCGATTAGCTCAATACTTTGCAGCCATTTGACTGATTTGTAGGCGTACATCTTAGGGACGATCAAACGAACAGGCCCGCCTAACTCCTGGGGAATTGGCTTGCCGTCAAGCAGAACAGCAACCATTACATCATCCAAGGCTGCTTGAGCTAATGTAAGGGTGTCCGTATATACCCCGTCACCGGAGTAAAATTTCACAACTCGCGCTTTGGATTGCACCCCTGCCTTTTCGAGCAGCTTCGAAAGTGTGATTCCTTCCCATGTATTGTTATAGACGGACCATCCTGTTACGCAGTGAAAATCGCTCACTTGAACACTTCTAGCCAGATCCGTGAACTGCTTCCAATCCCAACTCTGGGGGCGGTCAACTAAGCCCGAGATCGTGAATTTCCAATTATCGGATGAGAATGATGGAATCGGTGTTACCGTATAAATCCGAAAATGCCCCTGACTGCCGCCTCCTACGGGAACGATAGAATCTGGCAACGGTTGCGGAGCAGGGAGCATTCGATTGCCGTCTTTTGACGGATCGTATGCATTTAAGTCTATTCCTCCACTGCCGCCTCCCGAGAACAGCCAACGTCCGAATTTGGGGCCAATTAGCACAACCAGAAGTCCCAACAATCCCCAACGAATAAAAGAACGACGTGTGTACAAGACATCACGCACCGTCTCCGTCACAGAGCGCGGTGTCTCCAATCTTGGTGCTCCCTCACTTTCACGTACTCCTTCACCCGCTTCGCGCTGCATAACTGCGCCTGGACGACGCATCTTCAGCCAACGGCTGCGGGTCACAGAATGGTAGATTGCGTATGGAACGCCTACCCAAGTAAACAGGTCATGCATAGTTAATGCAACATTGCTCCACACTGGAGGGAACTGACGGAATTGCCATAACACAATCCCGGACACAATCCACCCGACAAGCAGAATGAGGACTACGCTTAAGTTCCACTGCTGTTCTGGCTTGCCTCGCAGTTGCCTGATATGTCGAATCATTTGCGGTAAATAGATCAGCACGATAACCGTGGATAACAAACCAAGCCAGATATGCCCTTCCTTGGTCAGCACCCTAACGACACCTAGCTCCCGAAAAGGTTTGATGAACAAGAGAATACCGCTAACAGCGAGCAGGAGAACAAGCCAAGCATTCCAAGCATGCAGCATGGCAGACTTCTTCCGCCATTTGTCCCATATTCTCATTCTCATTCGCACCCTTCAAGAGGTAGTGTCAGAAGCTAATAACCGGATCGCACTAGAGTTTATACTTATATTGTATAGCAATTGCCTGCCTGATGAAAGGCGTCTTAATTAATATTGACAGCACATTCCGGCAACGTTGTTGAATTAGTAATAAGCATCTTCTCCATCATCAAATGGACGACATGCTTGAAGCGGTTATGGAACTTTTCCCCACCAGAACAAATAAGGAAGCCCTTGTTCGTGACGGCGAGGCCACTCAAAGTGCTTCCTTCTATTAATGGTGAGGTATTCAATATTAGGCCATCTGCGGCCGAGCGAACTTCTCCTGAAGCAAATTGAACAGAGACAGGATGAAATCCTGGTGCTTGGAGCAACGAAAAGATATTTTCACTTCGCCTTTCCAATAAAACGTAAACAGATTGTTCTTCTGTCCGATCACAAGCTCTACGTCCCAGCAATTGTCGCGAAGCATGTATTTGTCCCGGTTGAAAAATAACTTAGGACCTTCCGACGTATGATACATCCCAAAAAAATCGCCGCCTACTTTGAAATAAAACCCTTGCTCCATTACACCTGCATTCCCGTACACGTCATTCACTCCTTTTTTTGATTAGAATTTGAGCTAATTTATCCTCATATAAACAGAAAAAACTCCAACTTCTTTCGGTAACTGGCTGGCTTAGCCTAAAAGGCAGTAGCCCCTGTAGTTTTGCGCCGCTGGCTTTCACCAGGTTTGCCGTATCGAGAATGTTCGAAGTTTGTCGTAATTTCTTATGTAGTTCTTATAGCATACAAGATTGACGTAAGTTAAGCATCGTCCTTTTTTCCTATTTACAATCAATTAAATTGTGTATTTTCACACAAAAAAGAAGACCGGCGCATAGCACCGGCCTTTCAGGGTATGAGTATCTTCACACAGGAATTTTACAAGCCAAATGGGCGAACTATAATCACCAACAAGATGTAAAGAACCAAGATAATACCGACTGAGGTGAATCCTACTCCACAACCTGCACCTGCTCCGCCAACGAATCCCATGTTCCGTCCTCCTCTCTTCAATGCATCTTTGTGGCTGCACCACACTACACACTGTATGAATATGGGGGACCTGTGGATTGGATATACGCCCGTTCCTGCAAAAAATCTGTGTTTTTTTACATCTGCTTGACCAAAGTAACCCAACTAACCATCCTCTATTTCTAGCTGCTATGCTGGTTGGATCAGTGTCCGCATCCACAATGTTTGTTCTTAGACTTTACATTTGCAGACATTCTACGTTTTCCTTTGCAGCAAGCTGCGCAATCGCGACGGCAAGATGCACGTCCCGAACGGAATAAATTGCACACATTTCTACAAAAAGCGCTGCTGTTACTATTCACACCAAGTTTTTTCGAGCTGTATGAATTCATATTTTGTTCCTCCCTTTTCCCGGAATAATGCATTGTATTCCTAAGGATGAGCCGAGGAAAGGGACAGGTTATTCAAAGACATCAACACTATTTTGAGGTCCTTTAGGCTAATATGGCTTGCTGCCCTTTGGTGTGATAGACTAGAGCACATAACCGAGCATGCTAGAGGTGGATGGATCATGAATCGCAATGTATGGAATCTGCTTGTCCTTATCGAGTTAGTATTGGCCTTATTATTCACCGTCATTTGTGTCATTGTGTTTTTTGTGCAGCCTGACTCACTGCTTCTTCAACTGATGTTAGCGTTCATAGGCATAGCGGGAATATACAATGGGATCTTTTTGTTCCGCAAGATTAAAGAATCAAGAACTCCGAGCGGTAGAAGAGCCGGCAGCCGACCTGTTCCTAACCAAAAGGCCAAACGAAGCACCGGTAAAAAATAAAGGATCAGCACCCCATTTACGAGTGGCCTGGTCCTGTTGATACGTCAAAGAGCATCGATCCCTGCAACAGGGAAAGATGCTCTTACTCATACAGCTGTTATGCTTTTAAGTATTTTATTGCCTTGTCAATTGCTTCGTCTTCCGTGGGTGCGGTTATATAACGCCCGTTCACGAAAATAAACGCTGCTCGCGAACAAGGACCGCAATAGGACTTGCAGCCTACCTTGATCTCTGTGTTGGGCACAAGCTTCTGCAGCTTAGGCAGCATTGTCTTTACCTTCATATGCTTGCATTTGTCACAAATCCGTATATCATTGGCCATGACTCAGGTATTCCTTTCCCGAATGCCGCAGCGTGTTATTCGCCGAGATTTCCTTTGCTCGGGTTAGTAATGAAGAACCCTTCGTTCGGCACATACAAATAATCGATCTTTACGCCATCCAGCACATCTTCTGCTCGCTCTAATAACACTTCAATCCCTTTATCGGTCATTACGATTTCGTCGTTTTCGTCAGCGTCATCCAACCCTAAGGCGTATTGAACAAGTCCAGCGTGCGTAAACTCTACTTTCACTCTAACCTTTAATCCTTTGTTCTCTTCCAATTCCAGTTCCTTGAGCAGTACTTTTGCCGCACTGCGCGTTATTTTGCACTCCATGTCCAATCACTCCTTGTCCCTTAAGTCATCAAAATCATATCATGTTTTGCTCGCATCGTCTAATCTTAAGCCCGCATTGCCCTTGGAGGTTGTACCATGTAAAATAGTGGGAGGCCCTCCATAAGGGCTAACTGATGAAGGGGTGAACCCATGCTTTCGTTCTATAAAAAATATTACAAAACTGTGTTTGACATTGGTCTGATGGTGTTGACCATCTATTTGTTCATGCTGACATTCAGTTATTTGTATCGGATCGCTACGCCTATCTTCTTAGCCTTCGTCATCTACGCTATCATCGAACCGTTGGCCAAGTTCCTGAATCGCCGCGGGATGAAGAAGTCCATTGCGACAGCAATCTCTACCCTACTGTTCATCATCCTTATTCTAGCTGTATTCATAGGGCTAGGAGCTATCTTCACGGCGCAGATCTATTCCTTGTCCCAGAAAATCCCGGGCTACGCGCTGACTCTGCAAGATCAGATCGTGAATAATACGGCCTACTGGCAATCCAAGCTGGATTCATTACCGCCCGATATCGTGGACAAAGCCAAAGAATACTCGCGTGTTGTTACGGAGAAAGGAGCCTATCTCGCTACCTTGTTCCTTGGTTGGATATTCTCCATGCTAACTTCTTTCTCATCGTTTGTCGTGAACTTCACCATTGGAATAATACTGGCCTATTTCCTAAGCATTGAGATCGACACATGGAAACGGCTGGCCAGTGACAAAACACCGCGCACGTTCAAGAGTGCCTTTTTCTTCCTCAAGGAGAATGTGTTAAAAGGTATCGTTTCTTATTTAAAAGCGCAAATCAAGCTTATTTCGATCACGTTTATCATTATATTCCTGGCATTACTGCTGCTTGGAGTCAAGAATGTATTCTCCATTGCCTTGCTAGCCGCGTTCTTCGATGTACTACCATTGCTCGGTGTATCCACCGTGTTCATTCCGTGGATTATTTACTTATTCATCGTAGGAAACACATCGCTTGCGATCTGGATTAGCGTCGTGCTTGGAGTCGTCATTCTTGTTCGCCAAATCCTGGAGCCTAAGATAACGGGAGATTCATTGGGTGTATCAGCCTTCACTATGCTTTCCTTCATGATCATATCCTTGTCCTTGTTCGGTGTAGCTGGATTGATATTGTCCCCGATCCTGATCATTCTGATCAAAGCGCTTATGGAGCAAGGCTATTTGAAACGATGGATCCGGCTTCCAGCCGAAGAATATTAATCCTCCAGCTCGCATCTTCCTTCCAGACGCGAGGAGAACCAGTTCATCAAGAGCATCGTTACCGCAATATCATCAATTGGCATGAAGGGCATCACATCAGGCAGAATCCAGTATAACAGTGCTGGTATGACGAGTAGAAGCTTCATGTATACGGGAACTTTATTTGAAGCTAACAGACGGAATACTCTCCGGAATACATGAGCCCAGTGGCGCAGAGACAATAGTTTTCGCATAATGATCAAACCCTCCATTCCAATAAAGTTAGCTGCTGGACCGATGTTCATTCACCTATGAACGTCGGTTTTTCTTTGAAGTGCGGTATACAAAGATTGCAAAAGAGATAAGGATAATCGCTCCAGCGACAAAGACGGCAATCATCACTTTGTGGGCTGAATCCGGTAAGCCGCTGTTAGCGGATGCATACGAGTTCGCTGGAAACCCGAAATATAGGAGAGCAATTAAAGATAAGGTCTTTAGAATCGAATAACATTGACGCAATGCCGACTTAAGCATGAATACCTCCTGGAACGAGAAATCAACTTGGATTAGGGAAGGTGCTGTACTCCTCAGCAAGCCTCATAGCTTCTACCATAAGCGGCTCTACTTTACCGTAAAGAGAATCGAATTGCTCAATGGGAAGCGGATTAATGCCTTGTCCGGCCTCGATCGTAAAGCCTGGCCGGCGGAACTGTTGGATAAACCAGTCCTTATAGCCAGCATCACTGCCAGCAAGCTTCAAAGATTGATATCCGCTGGCTTGTGCAAGTTTATCGGCCATTCGTTTGGAGATTGCAGGCTCCATCCCTCTGTAATTCCAGTATATCTCTTCTCCTTGTGTGTGAAAAGCAACCGCCATTTGAAAGTTTCGTGACCGTGTGAAGGCAGCCATCGCCTTGGCTTCCGGTTCTGTAAGCGGGCCGCTCCCTGTGTAATCACGCGGCCCAGGCTGCGGAGCGGACGGTCGTCTGCGTGCGCATTCTTCCTCCCAATAGGCCGGGAACTGATCATTCAGATCAACTCCTTGAATATTCGCTTTCCATCCCGTAAAGTCCATTTTGCCCTTATTCCACTTCAATAAACGCTTTCCATGAGGATGGCCTGGCCACACTCCGCAATGAACGAGTTCAACTCCGTCTGGATTCACCATTGGCACGATCCAGAGCGATACTTTCTCATATAGCTCTTTCATCATTCTGGCTACTGTATTCATACTCTCTCTGCCGCCGCTTACAGCTTCTGCAAGCCGTTCTAAGAATTTCATAAGTACGAGAGATGTTATCCATTCATTCGCGTGGAAGGACCCGTTGAAATGCACCTCGCAAGCCCCAATTCCAATGCGCAGAACAGGTATCGGTCGATCCATCACACTATGTCCGATCCATTCGACCTGGATGAAGGGATATCGAATGAGAAAATGCTGAATATCACCCATTAATTCCATATACCCATATGGAGCGGAAGTATTCACTAATGGGCCTGTGGAATCACGCCTTGTAAAAACCTCTTGAGGCTTGAGGGCGGAAGGAACAAACACAATCTGACCTGGCACCAAGTAATGAGCAGGATCAGGGTGCATACTGCGATTGCGTGCAGTCAGCTCCTCTAGAGTCAATTCTGCTCGTTCTGCTAGACGAAACCAAGTATCACCCGGCTTCACCACATAAGGCATGGACAAGGTAACGCCTCCTCTTTAATCATCTCGATATCCATCCATATGCCCGAGGACAAACGGTTCATGCTCTTTCCTGATCATGGAAATTGAGAAGACCGTCCGAACTTGTCGGACGGTCCATGTCAAGCGATGTTATAACAAGGCGACCTGCCAATAGACAGGCGAGCATTTGAGATGATCGCCCAGCCATTGCCGTGCAATTTGTTGGAAGGTAGGGGCTTCGCCACTGCAGAATAGCTGGTGCATGGGGAGTGATTCCGTGGCTGCCAACTGGCCGCGATGGTACAGAATCGTGCTCACTTCCCTTGCTGTTTCTTCAGCCGAGTTAATCAAGCTCACTTCCGGTCCCATTACTTCCGAGATCACGTCTGTTAAGAAAGGATAATGTGTGCAGCCAAGGATCAAACAATCAATAGAGCTATTCCGGAGTGGAGCCAATGACTGTTTCACGGTCTCCCTGGTTTCTTCCGAGCGAAACATCCCCTTTTCTACAAGCGGTACGAGTCGAGGACAAGCATAACTGACTACTTCAAGCGTGGGCGAGATGGCCCGAAGGGCGTGAAAGTATGCTCCGCTCTTAACTGTGTTTTCTGTGCCGATCACTCCTACCTTGCCGCTCCGTGTAGACTTGATAGCAGCGCGCGCTCCTGGTTGGATGACTCCTAACACAGGTACAGAGACCATAGAACGAATTTCTTGAATAGCTAATGCAGTGGCAGTATTACACGCAATCACGATCATCTTGGGATTAAAGCGGATCAAAAACTGAACAATTTGACGTGTGAATAAAATCACTTCATCGGTTTCTCTCGGGCCGTAAGGTGTTCTTGCTGTATCGCCGAAATAGATGATTTTCTCCTGAGGAAGCTGGCGCATCACTTCTCTGACGACGGTCAGTCCTCCGACACCGGAGTCCAGTATGGCTATGGCTTGCTGCACGAAGTCTCGCTTCCTTCTATCAAAAAGTAAGGTCTATCTTTACAATATGAGACCTTACAAGGAAATGTTCGAGTGTGTATAACACAATAAAAAACGACATCCTTCATTTGAAAAGGAGGTCGTTTACAGTGAAAGCTTATCTTATTTGTTCATCAACTCAGCGATTTGTGCCAATTCATACCCTTCACTTTTGATTTGCTTCAGAATCCGATCCATGGCATCAATATTTTCCTTGGAGGCATGGTGCATGAGTATGATATTCCCGTCATGAAGATTATTAATAATATCGTTATAAGCATCATCTGCGCCGTTCTTGCGCGGCTCCCAATCTTTCATGGCTGTTGACCAGAAAAAGGAAGTATATCCCATATCCGAAACAAGGTTTAACAAATGCTTACTGAATGTTCCATAAGGAAACCGGAACATTTTGACTGGCTCAAGACCTGTTATCCCTCGATACAAGCTCTCAAAATCACTGAATTCTTTCTTGACTGCCTCATCAGATAATGTAGTAAAGTCCTTGTGAGTAATCGTATGGTTCGCTACAGTATGCCCTTCTTCTAATAACAGCTTTATATAATCGGGGTTATTCTTCAGATTGTAACCCGTAACGAAGAAGGTCGTCTTCACATCGTTATCTTTCAAAGCTTTTAGAAGCTTCTTATAATCCAGCAATTCTCCGCCCACATCAATAGTCAAATAAATCTTCTTACCTTCGCCTACCCATACTGCTTTCTGATCAGGGGTCAACGATTTCACTTCTGCCGGGAAACCTGGCACCTCACCCTTTTTCTTCTTCATGTAATACCAACTAATCGGCTTCATATCAGCGGCTGTAGGATTTTTGAGCCCTGCGGCCGGAGACAGATTAGGCGCTTGTGTAGCTGGCGGCTTCTCTACCGGCTTGTCATCCGGTGTCTTAGTTGGTTCAGGCGTCGGTTTAACCGTCGAGACCGGTGTCGCTGTTGGCGTTGGTGTAGCAGTTGGTGTGGGAGAAGGGGTCACACTAGGTTTGGTACTTGCTCCAGGTGCTTCTTCTAAAGTCACATTAGGAGAAGTACAGGCTGGAATAATAAGGGTGGTTAGTAGTGTTGCTGTTAATATCCATTTTGTCGAATGCAGAAAGATCACCTCTATGTTAAATTTCGACAAAAAAAGCAAAATTCCTCCGAATTTATTTGATACAATTTGCAATAAATCACGATCATTATGCTTGTTTGCGCGATGCTCTCCACAGCAACAATTGAATTATAGAAATGAGGGTGAAACCAGTCAAAGCAAGGAACGGAATGGTAACAAAACCGAACCAGTTAATATACACAGCGTCACATGGCACCATACCGCAGGAGAACGAATTGGACGGAATCCAGTCTGTCTTTTCCATCAAATAATGGTAGGCGGAAATACAAGCGCCCAAAATCGTCATCGGCAGGACATAAATATAGATGGACGTGTTCTTGCGAACTGCGGCAATGCCAAGCAACAAGACTTGGGGATACATTAGAATCCTTTGATACCAGCATAGCTTACAAGGCAAATACTCCTTGATTTCGGAAAAATACAAGCTGCCCAAAGTTGCAACCAGCGCGACAACCCAGGATAAATGCAGCCCATTTTCCAATACGAACTTTCTCCATTTCACGGATAAAATCCCCCTTAACTGCAACTTGTTATTAAGCATCTGATAAGCTAATATGTAATCGGACAATTATATCCTACCATATAAGGGGGCTATTAAAAAACCGATGTTATCTTCTTCACAAAGCAGGTTCTTAGAGAAAGCTTTTACGGGGGGTCATATATCCCTACAGCTTCTGCAACCCCATCATGCTCAAGCACTTTACGAGTATAAGAATGAGAACCGCGATTTTCTCCAACCGTTCTCCCCTAAGTTCCAAGATGAACACTTCACATTGGAATTCCAAATGCAGTCCATTCAAACAGCGATAATGGACGCCGCAGAAGATCGGGCCTATCGATTCGGAATTTTTCTGCAAGAAGGCGGGCTGTGGATCGGGCAAATCAATTTGACAGGAATTATTAGGGGGCCATTCCAAAATACGCTACTAGGCTATTCGATGGATTATCGTTACAATGGGCTTGGTTACATGAGCGAGGCGGTTCACCTATGTGTAGATGCTGCATTCCACGAATTGAAGCTTCACCGTGTACAAGCTGCCGTCATGCCCCGCAATGCGGGATCTATTCGTGTATTGCAGAAAAATGGGTTCACGGAGGAAGGCTACGCTAGAAACTATCTGAACATTAATGACGTATGGGAAGATCACTTCTTGTATGCCTTATTGTCAGAAGATTATCAATGATCCGTTTTGTATCATAACTATCGACGTGAAGTATTATGCCGTAAACTAAATTTAGGTACTAGTTCAGTAATTACAGAAACGATGACCTACCTCGAGTAATGGAGCTGATTGCCTGTGCAAAAAATACCAATTATAGGAATAGGCAAGGACGGGCCAGCACTTATGATCCTCCGTTCGAAAGACATAGTCAAAATTGAACGGCTTCGTCACCATGAATATCAAGTGCATACCAAAGAAGACAGTTATATTCTGGATGTCTCGATGGAAACGCTTGAGGAGTGGCTCTATGAGGAAGGCTTTCGACTTCTAGATCGAAATAACCTGGTCAATATTCATCATATCTCCGAGTATGATTTACTTAAAGGACGTGTATATTTCGGAGATTCCGAGAGTCAGAAGACCAAATCTGCCACGCTTGCCCGTTCCCAATACAAACATCTGGAAACTTTATTGCGTTTGTTGAAATTATCCGATGAACAATCGTTTCAACAAGTGGTTGATGAAGCCGCAGCGATCATTAACCATGACACTGAGCTTGATTATGATCAGTTGAAAATACAACGTTCCTTCCATACTTTATTGGATGTAGCGGATAGGCAACGTACAGAAGCCAGAATCAAACAGTTGGCATACCATGATGCATTAACAGGTTTGCCTAACCGATTATTGCTTCAGGAGCGCATGAAAGAAACATTCAAGAATTCGGATCTCTCCGGTAGTCAGACCGCTGTTTTTTTCCTGGATCTGGATCGGATAAAAGTAATAAATGATACCTTAGGCCATCATGTCGGCGATCAAGTGCTTATCCATTGGGCCTCTTGCATGAATGCTCTGGTAGCACCTTATGGCATTATAGCGAGATTCAGCGGAGATGAATTCATCATCTTGCTGCCGGATGTGCCGGATCTTGAGTTTGTACGCCGTTTTGCCGAGAGTATCATGCAGCTGTTTCACGCGCCGTTCCTCTATTCCCACCACGAGTTGTACAGTACCGCAAGTATTGGCATCTCCCTTTATCCACAAGATGGAATTGACCCCGAAACGCTGCTTAAATACGCCGACTCCGCCATGTATAAAGCCAAGGGTCAGGGTGGGAATACGTTCGAGTTCTATAATTCTGAACTGGATGAACGATCACTGGATCGATTGAATTTGGAAATTGATTTACGTAAAGCCGTTGAGCGCGGGGAGATCGTCGTCTATTATCAGCCTATTGTCACTCTGGAAACTGGTAGAATGATAGGAATGGAAGCACTAATGCGGTGGAAGCATCCTGTTCGCGGACTTATATCCCCGATGGACTTCATTCCGCTCGCTGAAGAAACAGGATTAATCGTTTCCATGGGGAATTGGATCTTATTCGAAGCTTGCCGTCAAAATCGGGAATGGGAGCAAAAAGGGTTTCCGCCTGTTTGTGTATCCGTCAACATCTCTGTCAAACAGTTTCAGTCATCGCAATTCGTTCACACCGTTCAACAAGCCTTACAAATTACGGGGCTGGATCCGCGTCTCTTGTGTCTAGAGATCACGGAGAATGTAGCGATGACGAATGTGGCCTTTGTCGTTCGAACCATTAATGAGCTGCGTGAATTAGGGGTTGCGATCTCAATCGACGATTTCGGCACCGGATATTCCTCACTTAGCTACTTGAAGCGATTCCGGGTGCATACGCTTAAGATTGACAAATCGTTTATACAAGAAGTGAACACCAATGATGAGAGCGCCGCAATCGTTACCGCCCTACTGGCTATGTCTAGAGGATTAAATATCCGAACTTTGGCAGAAGGCGTAGAAACGGCCGAACAGCTTGCTTTTCTTCAGCAGCATGGTTGTAACGAGATCCAAGGTTATTTATTCAGCAAACCTCTTCCTGCTGACATTTTCCAAAGACTGCTAGAGGCCGACAGCAATTTCTTGGAATCGATAGGATGAAACTTTTTTCTTCCCAATCCGTCTATTATGTAAGATATGGATCGTTAGAAAAGGGGGCACCATGGAAAGTAAACCGGTCATTTCAGCGAACGCTGCCGCCAATCCTCAGAGATCGGTTAGCAGCAAGTATAAGCGTAGGCGCAGCTGGCGCCGACGGTTCAGTATTACATTTCTCTCGCTATTATTCCTAGCTCTATTATTTACCGGTTGGTTCTTCCTAACTGCTTCCGGTACTCAGCTTCGTTATATGATGGCGGACACATTGATTACAACCCAGCATCGTCACTGGGCCAAATATTTGATAGGCAGCCAGGGACTTGAAAATCAAGTGTCCAAGTATACCCAACAGTTCGATGAAATGGCTGAGATGCCTAGCACGATACCCGTTAATATTCCTACTGTGGTTGAACTAGCCAAACAAGAAAAGAAGCTGATCGAGATCGAGCCGATCAAAGGGGCCAAATTCAGCGGGTACTTGGTGTCCATCTCCGATCCAAAGAAAATCCGTCTCGCCGTTCCTGATAAAGTGGGTAAAGGTGAGAAGGTTTCGAGCATGGTCAAGAGGACTGGAGCTCTTCTAGGCATTAATGCAGGAGGCTTCGTAGATCCGAATTGGGTCGGTAATGGATTCCAGCCAACTGGACTTGTAGTGGCTGACGGGAAAATATATTACAACGATGGTGACGACAATACACCCGTATCCATCGTTGGCATAGACAAAAATGGACGCATGGTCGCAGGGAAATATTCTCCTAAGGAAATTCTCGCTATGGGGGTTAAGGAAGCCGTGACCTTCACGCCAAAGTTTATCGTCGACGGCAAAGGCTTAGTGAAATCTCAGGCCGACGGTTGGGGCATTGCACCGCGTACTTGCATGGCACAGAAGGAAGACGGCACGATCATGTTCGCCATCATTGACGGGCGTCAGACGCATAGTATCGGAGCGACTCTCTACGATATACAGGAAATCTTTCTTGAGCGTGGCGCTGTTATCGCAGCCAACTTGGACGGCGGATCTTCCACCGTGCTCGTGCACGATAACGCGATCATTAACAAACCAGCCAGCCCGCATGGTGAACGCTATCTGCCTACTGCATTTCTGGTGTTCGAGCATCCAGAGAGCGTGCAGATCAAGAATGTTTGGGAAGGGTTAGATATTAGTAAGATTGATCCTTCAAAGTGGTGACACTGGTGTAAGGGCGGAAACCTTTGAGTGCATAATAACCTCCGTTCCAGATAAGAAATGGGCTACAGCCGCTCTTGAAGTCATGTCCCTTTGATTGTAGTAGTACTGTGTTGGGACATGACTTCAAATGCGGCACAGCGCGGAGCGCCTTTCCGCTCCATTTCTTATCTTGCACTCTAGTTATTATGCACCGCAGTCAGTCCCCACTTTGCAGGTTCTAGGGGTGGGGAGCAGTAAGAGCAAGTGCAAGTGCGTGAAAAAAGGTGCTATCCGCTTTCCGGATGCACCTTTTTTTGATTTTTACAGCTTCTCGTTGGTCCGTATTCAGCGCTCTAAGGCGGCTTTTCCGCTCTACAGCTTCTCGTCGGTAATTTACGATTTACTCACAAACGATTTCAACAACTCTTGCATGATCCAAGCCGTTAGTTGCAATAACGTCTAAGCGCAGTGATTTTACGTTTCTCAAATTCACTTGTAAATGAATGATGCGTTGGTAATTGTTCGTTATGTGAGCAATTTCCCTTACTCCTTGTTCATCCTCCGCGATTAGCTTGAATTCCTTCAATGTTTCATCCTGGCCTCGCCCCCACTGCATGCGTGCTTGGTAAGCGTCTATATGAATTAATGTCAACATCCGATGAAGCCCCGTGTCCAGTACGACCGAAATATTCGATATTCCAACGGGTTCCTCCCATTGGAGATGTAACCAAGGCCGCTCGTCACCCTGCTCCGACATCCAACGATGGGTACCTACTGACGTCAGATCCGGACGCACTCCCTTTTCTCCATGCACGGAGCGAGTATGTCCATCGATAACATGAATTGCCTTGCCTTGCACTTGTTCCGATGACGCTGTAACTTGTGCTTGCCTCGCTAGATTCCTCTCCAGCTTTTGTCCGGGCAGGAAAGCTCCTTGGCGAAGCAGCTGCTGCTGGGCTTCTTTCACAATGCTCTTATTATTCCAGGCTTGTTCCAAAGGGAGCTTATGCTTAATCACAAAGGCTGCGAATGTCCCTACCCCTTCCCCCATCACCGCGCATGTCGCCATGACCCGAATACTCGAGAAAGCAATATGTGTAGCCGACATATTGCGGCCCGCGAACATAAGATTCGATATGTTCTTGCTGATCATCGACCGCAGGGGAATGCTATATAGATACGGGGTATACGGCTGATGGCACGGATTCTCATCCTTCGCGTCAATACCTTGCGGGGGATGGGTGTCCATGGACCATCCTCCGTAAGCGATTACATCTTCAAAATCAATCGCCTGCTCGATATCGTTCTGGTTCAACACGTGCTGACCTATGAAACGCCGCGATTCTCTTTTTCCAGGAAGGAATCCAAACCAATCGAGAGCCCAGTTCTCAGCTTCCGGGTGATTCCCGCTATTCTTAATATGGTCCCATACTCCAAGCATGATGGCGAGCAGCTCATCACGGATCTGCTCATTGTCCTTGATCGTATCCAGCATCCCCCCGAATTCTACCCACCAATAGCCGAATTCCCAAGCTTCATGGTCTCTGAATTTCAAGTCTTCCTCACTAAATTTGCGGGCCCACACCGGCGGGACAAAAGGCATCGGGCGCCCCATATCTCTTGATGTGAATAAGAGCGACGATCCAAGGCGATAGGCATCCCGGTTCAGGATCGCGCCCGACTCGTTAAATTCATGAGATGCCTCACGACCGGTCGTAAACGCAGCCCCCGCTTCAAAACCGAGCCTTCCGTCACCTGTACAATCCAGGAACAGATCCGCATGAATCTCAAAATGGTCTTCCGTACTTTCTCTCACCGCAGTAGCGGAAATAATCCTTGATCCTTCCATATTCGCTCCGACTACCGTCGTGTTCAACATTACAGTCAAATTAGATTCAGCTCGGCATTTTTCGTACAATATCAGGTCTAGCATATTCGCACTGCGTTGCGGATTCCGTACGGAACATTCCAACATAATTTCTTCAATTATCCCGCTTTCTCTCCTCTCGGATTCCAGCACTGTCCCTCTCGCGGAAGAACCCGATATGTTCATGCGAACCTCAGACGACGCATTTCCACCTAGAACGGGACGGTCTTGACAGAGTATGACTCGAGCACCATTACGAGCTGCGGCAATTGCAGCGACTACCCCTGTGGGGCCTCCGCCGGCAATCAAGATTTGTGTATTCAACTTGATCGTATCGTGTCTTCCCATGGTTTCTCTGGACTCCTTTTATGAGTATAATATCTTTAATTACATATTAATTGCGGCCCTTACACTTTGGGAATTCATACAATTTCTTTTTCATATCCAAAATTACACTTCAGAATTAAACGGGGTGAATATACGTGTCAGAGTGGGTGCTAGAGCTTATTACTCACGCATATTGGGAACAGAAGAAGCAATTCTTATATGACAAGGATACTTATTTGACATGGGTGCTCTTTGCTGTAGAAGAAGGCCGTTTCGAGTATAAGATTGGGAACGAGTGTGGGGAAGCGGAGTTCGGAGACCTGGTGATATGCCCGCCCCATATAGCATTTTACCGGCAGCACATTGTCCCCCTTATCCTTTCATGCCATTACGTTTACAATTATCAACGATGAGAATCAGTCCATCCTTAACCTTTTGCCTGAACGCAAAATAAGGCTGCCGCAAACTCAGCGCTTGTCAGAGAACTATCATTTTTTAAGACTTGCCGATCAGGCTCTGAGCTTTAATATGAATACTCAGAGATTGAAGCAGCACTATTTTCTGGATCTGTGGCTTATGCTCATTCAGCAAAACCGCCAGCAGTTGAATGGAATTTCTTTTTCGATCCATGATGAGTTAATACGTGATGTTGCCCTGTATTTAAATAACCATGCTCATGAATCCATTGAAATCCAGAACGTCGCGAACCACTTTGAATTGACTCCTGTAAATTTGCTTCGCAGGTTCAAGAAAGTATATCAGATCAACCCCCTGCAATATTTAACATCGATCCGAGTGAAAAAAGCTTGCAGATTGTTATTGCAAACGGAATGGAAACTGGACGTTATCGCAGAGAAATGCGGATACGAGAATGGCTTTTATCTCAGTCGGGTATTCAGCAAGATAATGGGGATCAGTCCCTCTGCCTTCCGAAAACAAAACCGGTTCTAAGGGAGCATAAAAGAAGAAAAGGTGCGTCCGCTTTAGAAGGCGGATGCACCTTTTTCAACTATTACATTTAAGTAGGGTTAAGGTGGATGGTCTACTTGGTTTCCTCAGGGAGCATAACTTCAGCGTCAGCCGGCATAATGTCTTCGCTTGTAGCTGCCACTTCATGACGAGCATCTTTCCAAGCGCGCACCTCGTCGCTGACGTTACTTGCTACTTCCTTCGCCTTTTGCACCCAATCCCCGGTCTGCAAGGAAACTTGCTTGGCGATTTCTTGTGTTTTGCTGCTAACGTTACTTGCAATTGATTGTGTCTTCTCACTCACTGTAAGGACTTGCTCCGATAAATCAGCTCTCAGATCTTTACCGGACTTTGGAGCCAGTAATAATGCGGTTACAGCCCCAAGCACACTGCCAATTACCGCTCCTACCAAGAATTCCTTACCTTTACCACCCGCATTAGGATTCGACATTTGGATCATCCCTTTCCATCGTAGGTTTGGGTTGGTTCGCCTTTTGTTGCTTTCGATGCTGCCACTTTTGCCATACCTGAAACCCCCATGCCGCCCATTCGATCGCTTCAGCAATTCGCGGCTGCCGCCCTTCGACTGCCTGACCCGCTTGCTTCACCGACTGTGTGACCGTAGCGGAAACTTGTTTCACAGAGGTTGTTACCTGCTGTACCGATTCGCCCACTTGACCAATAGACTGGAACAAGCCGTCTAATGTTTTCATTTTTTCGTGAACGTCCTCCGTAACTTGCTGTGCGGTCTGCATGACTTTAACGGTCTGTACGGACATTTCACCCAATTGCTGCTCCATGCGCTCCAAGGTTTGGTTCATCTGCTGCATGGATGCACGCGCTGTTTGCAGAGCGGCGATAAGAAACCAGACCAATGCGATAAATGCTGCTGCTATACAGGCTATACTAATTTGCCAAATCATACGCGGATCCCCTCTTCTCGGCGGTTTCATTATGCAATGGGTTCAATGGTTGTGCTGCAATTTCTGTAGACGAATGCCCATTTCTTACTTCCATTATAGATCGGAAGCGCCCACTTTGACACAACAATTGGCAAAAAAAAGAACGGACCGTTATGCTCGGATCGTTCCATTGTTAACTGAGCTTATAGGGAACCGTTCATTGATTTGCTGCAGAACAGCATCTACTCCATCCTCTACTGTCTCTACGCTGCATACCACTCTCTGCTCGTATTGCAGGTTTGCGTGAGTATACCTGGGATCGTAATAATAAGCGAGCAGCAGGGCAACAGCTTCAGCAAAGCGTTCTTCCTGCAGGTGTCCATGAATTTCTGCTGCGATTGGAGTATGAATCCGGCTCCGGATGTGATCGAAAGCTTGAATACATGCCGCTTTATGCAGACTTGGCTTATACTCCTCCAAGATGTGAGCGACCCGCTTTTCTAAGGGCAGGGCCACAAACAGCTGCTCTCCCTTGGCCTTAGCTTCCATCAAAAAGTCCGGAATGTTGATTTTGCCAATCCGCTTACTTTCTGCTTCCAGCAGGATATAAGGACTATTGTCTAATTCCTGAAGGCGAAGGGCGAGGAGAGCCTCGAACGTTTTCTGATTATTAGGAGTCAGTCCTACTTGGCCAAAGATTGACCCCCTGTGTCCGGCCATTCCCTCCAGATCAAGCACAGGAAGCCCCTTCTGAGCAAGCTGCCGAAGCAGCTCGGTCTTCCCAGATCCGGTGTAACCGTTAATTACGATAGCTGGCTTTGTGAGCTCATAATGCTCCAGGAAGTCTACGACCCATTTGCGGAATGAGCGAAAGCCTCCCTGCAGCCGCGCAACACGGATGTCCATGAGAGACAACAGCGTTGCCGTAGTCTTGCTGCGCATCCCTCCGCGCCAACAGAACACAGCCTTAGGACCAGGAATAGAAGCGAACTGCTTGATATACTGAGGCAGCTTCGCAGACACGACCTCGAGTCCCTTTTCCTTAGCGGCATCGAAGCTAACTTGTTTATATAAAGTTCCAATCACGGCCCTTTCCTCATCATCGAAGAGAGGAATGTTCAAGCTGCCGGGGATCGTTGCATCTGCAAATTCTGATTGTGAGCGCACATCTATTAATGTAATTTCCTGCATTTTGTGCCGTTGCAGCAGCTCTTCAATGCGAATTTCTTGCACCATGACAAGTTCAGTTCCTTTCTAGTTGTAACGCGGATGCTAGGAATTGAGAGCTATCCATTCCGCACTTGAATATGTCCGGCGTGCTCGCCGACGGCTTCGCCGATCGCGGCGGCTTCAACGACGCCCGCAGCGCGAAGCGCGGCGTACAGCTCCGCCGCCTGCCCGGGCGCGACCGCGATGAGCAAGCCCCCCGAGGTGACCGCGTCACAGAGCATCCATTGACCGATCTGGTCAATGGATGCATCGAACGTGACGCTGCCCTCGAGGTGGGCGAAGTTGCTCTTCGTGCCGCCCGGCACGAAGCCCGCCTCCGCAAGCTCGCGCACGCGGGGCAGGAAGGGCACGCGCTTCGCATCGATGCGCAAGCCTACGCCGCTGCCCTTGGCCATCTCGGACGCATGTCCGAGCAGGCCAAAGCCGGTCACGTCGGTGCAAGCGTGCACCTCGAAGCGCTCCATCGTCTCAGCCGCTGTCTTGTTCAGCGTCGTCATGACACCCGTCACGCGGGCGATCTCATCCGCGCTCAACTGATCCTTCTTGATCGACGTTGTCAGAATGCCAACTCCGATCGGCTTGGTCAGGATCAGTTGATCGCCAGGCTGCGCCCCGGCATTGGTGCGGACACGGTCCGGATGCACCGTCCCGGTCACCGCAAGACCGAACTTGGGCTCCTTGTCATCGATCGAATGGCCGCCGACGAGCGTGGCGCCTGCTTCTCTGACTTTGTCGCCCGCTCCGCGCAGGATGTCCGCTAGCACGGACTTGTCCAGGGTGTGGATAGGAAAGGCCACAATATTAAGCACCGTAAGCGGCTTGCCGCCCATCGCATACACATCGCTGAGCGCATTGGCAGCCGCCACTTGTCCGAAGTCATAGGGGTCGTCCACAATCGGTGTGAAGAAATCGACCGTCTGAACGATGGCAAGCTCGTCCGTTAGCTTGTATACGCCTGCGTCATCGCTGGTATCCAACCCCACCAGCAGATTGGCATTAGGCACCGACGGCGGCAACGAACGCAATACTTGCGATAGATCGGCTGGTCCTATTTTACAACCGCATCCGCCTTTTGAAGACAGAGACGTTAATTTGACTTTCTCCATTGATCCGCTCATTATGTTCCTCCTCTTGACTTACGAATGAAGGTGAGTCAAACCGTAAGTCATGGTCTTAGTTATCTGTATCTGTATCAGTATCTGTAAAGGTAGGTTCTCCTTCCAGGTCTCGGTATCGTTTGCGGTATAGATTCGGAGATAAATTAACGACACCTTTGAATGTTCGATAGAAAGTCGATAGGTTCTCGTAACCCACCTCGAAACAGATCGAAACGATATCTTTATCCGATTCCTGAAGAAGCTTCTGTGCAACCTGAACCCGCACCTCGGTTAAATACTGGGTAGGCGTCAGCTGATACTGGTCTTTGAAAATTTGGTTGACATGCCGGGCGCTTATCCCAAGCTTGTTGCCGAGATCTCCTGCCTGCAGCGGCTCGTAATAATTCATATCAATGTAGGAGCGGATGCGTTCGGCACGTAATTGATTGGAATCACTGATGGGTAATGGATTCTTAGATCGAGCGAGCAAGAGCAGCATCTCAAGCAAATAGATTCGCATAGCCCAGCCGCCAAGCTGACTCGGTCGAGATTGCTCGAACAGCATTTTGCGGAGCAGTTGCCGAAGCTCACTCGCTGTGAACCCGTTAAGCTGCATATAGGCAGACTTTGGGAATGACGCGTTCAATAACTCACTGCGTACGGATGAATCCAGCATGCCGCTGTCAAAAGCTAACACTAGAAGAGTCAATCTGCCATCTGAAAATATAGAATGATTGGATTGAGGTGTCAGTACCACCGCATTATCCATCGTAAAATCATAGGTTATCCCGTCTGCCGTAATTTTACCCTGTCCTTCCAGTGCAAACAGCATCTGGTGCACCGAATGATGGTGCGGATCGATATGATCGCCTTCCTGATGCTTGCTCTCATATAAAGATACGCCGCTCGGAGGCAGCGATATGGGTCGGAGCTTCATCCTCTGGCCTCCACCTCTATCGTCACAATAATGGGTTAACCTTGTTCATGTTCATTGTATGCTTTGCCTAGCTCGCATTCAAGCGGAACCGTGCTTTTTATACAAATGTGAGGGTGCATTCGGCGGCTCCGATCCATTTATGTTATAATACGATCATTCTACTAAGATCGGAGTCACTAACCCATGAATCGCGAAGAAGGCTTGAAGCAGGTTGAGAACACCAGAATCGTAACGATTGTGCGAGGAGTAGAGAAGCAGCACATCCTTCCTTTGGCAGAAGCATTGCTTGCAGGAGGCATTACCGTTGTAGAAATCACCTTGAATACGCCTGGAGCACCAGAGATGATTGGGCAGCTGCAGCAAGCTTATGGAGACCGGATGTATATCGGAGCGGGAACCGTGCTTGATGTAAATGATGTAAATATAGCACTGGAAGCGGGAGCTTCGTTTATCGTTACCCCTAACACAGATGAAGCAGTCATTCAGCGATGCGTTGAGGTCGGTGTACCGATCTATCCTGGAGCCATGACTCCAACTGAAATTGTTCGTGCCTGGAAAGCTGGAGCAACTGCAGTGAAGATCTTCCCTAGCGCAAGCTTAGGAATCGGGTACTTGAAAGAGCTCCAAGGTCCGCTGAATCATATTCCAATGATCGCAGTTGGCGGGGTAAGCGTAGATAACATTCAAGAATTTATCCGTATCGGTTGTCAGGCAGTAGGGATCGGCGGCTCCTTGATTAACTTGAAAGAAATCCAATCAGGCAATTTCGCGTGGATCACCTCCAAAGCCAAAGCACTAACGGACCAAACCATCCCAGCTCGACAGTAATTGATTGGGCTCATATAGAACCTCCCTATTCCAAGCGTTACGTCTGGAATAGGGAGGTTGTTCTATTACTATTGGGATTGAATAACGTAGACACATTTGCCGCCGCCTTTAGCCATGCATTCCGTTTGCTCCACCTCAGTCTCGAGCAATCGCTCGAACAACTCAAGCTCACAACGGCAGGCTTGATTGAATTGACGGGCAACCTGGGCAATGGGACAGTTGAACTCCTGCAATATAAATTGGCCCTCTGTCCCCTGCTTCCAATCGACCATATATCCATTCGCATTCTGAATGTCTGCAAGCAGCGCTACTTTGTCTTCCAGAGGCTTTCCCTCTAATGATTTGGCATATTTGTTCAACAGCTTATCCCGGCGTTTCTCGAAGAGACGGTCAATCTTCTCCTCCCCTTCATCCTCGGACAGCTCCACTAATAGATCTAGCGCTAGTACGTTATAATTTTTGGGAAAGAGGGAATCCGCGGCTTCTGTTAGCCGGTAGCTATGCGTAGGGCGTCCCATCGGTTGTCTGACAAGAAAAGAATCAATCAAGGCATCCCGCTCTAACGTCTGCAGATGGCGTCTAACAGCCATTTCAGTTACCCCAAGACTTCTCGCCATCTCGCTGACGCTCAGAGGACCTGAAGTCTTCAACATCGTTAAAATGGTCTTTTTTGTAGAGGATTCATGTTCCAGGTCCATATCCATCTGCCTCCCTCCTTGATCGATTCTCTATGCATGACAACCATTAAGCTGATTTGGTGTTAAATGTGTCCTAATTCTTTGGCGATAAATCGTCTTACCCCCAGCTCAAATTGCGGAAGCAATCCTGGTAGCTGCTGAATTAATGGGTGCAAGCCTTGTGCATCCCAAGTCATATACTCCTGCACGAGCGGCCTGCGAAGCTTAACTAGCTCCTGCAGCTGAACAACTTGCTCATCCGGAAATACACCTTCTACACGCAAGATTTCTATAATATCCTCATAACTGCTTGCATCCCGCAGCAGAAATCCATCAATTAGCAAGCTTCCAACATCGGTTACAAGTTCAATTGCAAGATGCAGCGTTCTCTCCTGTGCCAATCTGGCTATAAGCGGTAAAAGAAAAGAGTCGGAAGCCTTTGCTCCGGCCGCAGCCCCTTGCTGCTGGATCTCACCGCATGCCTCGATCAGAACAGATATAACGGCTAATCGTTGCTCGATTTGTTCTATATTGACATAATACATGAGAGGTATACGCCTACTTTCTCATCCGCTTCTTTTTGTTCCTTTTCGCCCACAAGATGACAATTAGGAACGTGAGCACTACAACGAGCACAAAAAACATTGCTTCGCCCATGTCTTTCATGTCAACCTTGACTGCTAGCGGTAAGCCAACCATTTGTTTCACCTTCTATCGTCGATCTTTGCTATCACCTATGTTTAGTTTAGCCCCCGCTGAGCTCATCGTCAAGAAACGACCCGGGATAGCCAAAAAACCGCTAGAGAAGATCACTCTTGCGGTTCTAGGCGGTTGAGACTGCTGAATATCGTGGCCAGTTGGATTATAGTGGCATGCTGCTTACAAATAAGCCATGTTACTACTGTCTATGTGCGCCATTTCATCATTCCAGCACTAATTAGCCAATCTCACTATCCTCTAATTTAACATTTTGGACCGATTTTCCTCATAACCAAACCCATAACCAGTAGTAAAACTTGCTATTCCAGAAAAAGCGGTCACTTCCGCCCAAATAACCTATACTATCATGGCTAACTGATCTCCAAAGAACCTAATTAGTAACATGAAACATGTCATTTCAATGTTTGCTTTCTAATATAACCAAAAAACCGCATTTGCTAACAGCAAAAGCGGTTTCTGGCCCATCTCCAAAGTGTAAGAAGTTACTTTCCTACCCACACGTATATCACAAGTGTATCAAGCTTGCAGAACATTCATACTCTCAATATGCTTCTTCGTCTCGGGTGTCCCCATTTCATGTATGAACTGATAGATTCTGAACAAGCCCTCATCATACTCCTCAACGCGCGCTTCCGCTGGCTTTTTGTCGGACATATAGCCGAACATACTGCCCACGGAATGTGAATCCGCTTGGGACCATACATCCATCATATCTTGAAGCAGAGCCACTTGTATGTCAGTCGCTTCAATCTCGAATTCAAAAGCAGCCGCATGCGGGTCATCCAGAATATCCCCTGCTTGTACCGATACATAGTATGTTTTTTTGTTCATGGGAATCCTCCTCCTTTAACATTCGTGAAACAAATGAAACGCAAACACAAAAGCTCCACAATTGTTGGCTCTTCGACTCTTCCCCTAATCCGATGATGATTTTACGCATGTGTTAATCATTATGGATTTCGTGTATAGTGAAAGAACATCGTTATAGAAAAGGCAGGGATTTTCATATGGTAGGCATCTGGATTCTAGTTGGTATTATGACTATAGTGATTGTAGGAATCTTTATGTTCGCTCTGAGTAAAGGGTATTCTCGTAAGTGGGATGAATAAATGGCATAGGGACAACCGTGTTGTCCTTAGGCTTCAATTCGAGCATCTGAATGGAAACCGATGCCTTCTGCTCCTTAATAATCTCCAATTGATTGAAGCAACGGCTTAGAGCACTCACCTTTTCTTCGGCTTCTGCTCTGGTTAAGGCGGAACCTAGCTTTTTACCTTTGTACCCAATGTAATACGGCATCTTTGTTCATACCTCCCGGTTTAGAGAACGGATATGGATTCATTCTTATTGTGCTAGACGAGCTGTCAACATCAAATGTTACAAAAGGATTCGTATCTATTTCCAGATTTGCGTCTGAGATATAATATCCATTTTATTCCTTACGTTTGCACTCTGACGTAATTCGGAGCTCTTCGGCCTGTACTTGTTGCCATTCTGCTGGTGTGTTCGCATTAATAGTGAAGTTTGTTGGAATACTAGCTTCAAGAAATAATTGTTCCTCAACCTTCACCCAACGAATATGATCCAATAATCCCATTACACGATATCGCTGTTGAAGTAACAACTGTTCAACCTGCAGCGCGGCGCTTTTCCTATAAATGCCATGTAAGGGATGCAGTTTGCCCTCAATTTCAGGGATAGCCGCTGCAAACTCTTCATTTTGTTTTAGTTGGTCATACATGAATCCGGCAGCAAGGTGCGATACAAACGGCATGTCACAGCCCGTAATCCATAGCACGGAATGACTTGCATGCTTGAATGCGGCATCCATTCCTCCGAGTGGTCCTGCGTCCTTGGATAGGTCGGATATAATGTCCACGTTTTCCGGTAAATGCTCCCTATATAGTCCAGGCTCATTCGCTACTACCAGGAGTTCGTTACAAATTGGATGCATGCGGCGTATGATTCTGGTCACCATCACTTCACTAGATAAAGTTAACAGCCCCTTGGGCTGACCGCCCATTCTCCGGCTCAATCCTCCAGCTAAAACAACTCCAGTTATCATAAGAAAGTTATGCTCCAATCTGTATTTTGCTTATTACCCTATTATACAAACTTTGAAACGACCAGCTCAAGATTACTAGATTGGATGAGATGTTCACTTGTCAGATAGGTGGATTTTCGATACTATAAAAGGTATATGTATGGGGTTGCTTTCATCTAAGGGAGGAAAAATAAATGTCTAAGGCCAAAATGAGATCCGATATGATTAAAAAAGGCTTCGACCGCGCACCGCACCGCAGCTTACTGCGTGCCGCTGGTGTTCAGGAAGAAGATTTCGGTAAACCATTCATCGCAGTATGTAATTCTTATATTGATATTGTACCGGGCCACGTTCATTTACAAGAGTTCGGTAAGCTGGTAAAAGAAGCGATTCGCGAAGCGGGTGGCGTTCCATTCGAATTCAATACGATCGGTGTTGATGATGGTATTGCGATGGGTCATATCGGGATGCGCTATTCCTTGCCAAGCCGTGAGATTATTGCAGATTCCGTAGAAACAATGGTTGCTGCTCACTGGTTCGACGGCATGGTCTGTATCCCGAACTGTGACAAGATTACACCCGGCATGATGATGGGCGCTTTACGCGTGAACATCCCTACTGTGTTTGTGAGCGGCGGCCCAATGAAAGCCGGTAAAGATAGCAATGGCAAGTCGATTTCTTTGTCTTCGGTATTTGAAGGTGTAGGCGCTTATCAAGCGGGTAAAATCGATGATAAAGGTCTTCTTGAGCTAGAGCAGTATGGCTGTCCGACTTGCGGATCCTGTTCCGGCATGTTTACCGCCAACTCCATGAACTGTCTGGCTGAAGGTCTTGGCCTTGCCCTTCCAGGGAACGGTACAATTCTTGCAGTTGCGCCAGAACGCCGCGATTTCGTGAAGAAGTCTGCTAAACAGCTGATGGAATTGATTAAACAAGATATCAAGCCTCGTGACATCGTTACTATTGAAGCGATCGACAATGCATTCGCACTCGACATGGCAATGGGCGGATCGACTAACACCGTGCTTCACACGTTGGCTTTGGCCCATGAAGCCGGTTTCGAATATCCAGTTGCTCGTATTAATGAAGTGGCTGCGCGCGTTCCTCACTTGGCCAAGATTGCACCGGCTTCCGATTACCACATCGAAGACGTGCATAATGCTGGCGGCGTATCCGCTATTATTAATGAATTGTTCAAGAAGCCAGGCGCCTTGAACGGGGATTGCATCACAGCTACTGGTAAGACGCTTCGCGAGAATGTGGCGGGCTGTGATATCCTGAACCATGATGTAATTCGTCCAATCGATAACCCGCATAGCGAGCAAGGCGGATTGGCCGTATTGTTCGGTAATCTTGCTCCTCAAGGCTCCATCATTAAAGTGGGTGCTGTAGACAAGTCCGTAGGCGGTCGTCACGTTGGTCCTGCGATCGTGTTCGAATCCCAAGAAGAGGCATTGTCTGGGATCGCGAACGGCAAAGTCAAGGAAGGCCACGTTGTCGTAATCCGTTACGAAGGGCCTAAGGGCGGTCCTGGAATGCCAGAGATGCTTGCTCCGACCTCTCAGATCGTCGGCATGGGCCTTGGCGCCAAAGTCGGCTTGATCACTGACGGACGCTTCTCCGGCGCATCCCGCGGGATCAGCATCGGCCACATCTCTCCTGAAGCCGCTGAAGGCGGCCCGATCGCATTCGTCGAAGATGGTGATATCATCGACCTCGACTTGGTCAATCGCAAGATTGATCTGCAGATCAGCGACGAAGAGATGGAACGTCGCCGCGCGAACTGGAAGCCATTCGAGCCGAAGGTGAAGACTGGCTACCTGGCCCGTTACTCCAAGCTCGTTACTTCCGCAAGCACAGGCGGAGTTATGAAGATCTAATTGATTATTCGGGAGCTCCTTAAGTTGGGGGCTCCTTTTTATTATTTCACTATCTATAGGTCATTAGGTTAGCTCAATATTAATCCGATTATTCTAAATCGTCTGACTTTAAACAAGCTTCTTGCAAAACGCGATACCTCCATTGTATAATGTAAAAAGTCACTTCGCGGGGCCTTAGCTCAGCTGGGAGAGCGCATCGCTGGCAGCGATGAGGTCAGGGGTTCGATCCCCCTAGGCTCCATAACGAATAATAGCACCCTTCGGGGTGCTTTTTCGTTATGGAGCCTAGGGTTAGAGAGAACCCCTGAGAAGGGGGGCGTCCCGCGCGCAGGGAGCCGAAGGTGGACGAGCACGGCGTCTGAATCTACCGCTAAATGTCCTCGTTGAGTTCCCTTCGTCAGCCTATAATCAAGATTCATACATCCCCCTAGGCTCCATATAGTACAGAACGATAATAACCTTAATAGTCCATCACTAAGTTACAGTCAAACTGGTTTTCCATTAACTTAAGCTGCTCCACGCGGGCTTCTTCTTACCAGAAAGAAGTAAGCCAACATCGCTGCCGCGCTCGTCAATAAAATAATTACGCCCAGCGGAACGGCAGTGTCTTCACCCGCGATTCCGACTAGCGGAGAGACGACCGCTCCGAGCAGGAAGGGAATAACACCAAGTAGCGCAGCAGCGCTGCCCGCCATATGACCCTGGCTCTCCATTGCAAGCGGGAATGCTGCCGTTGATGTAATGCCGATTGCCGCTACGAAGAAAAACAGCGGAATCACTAATGCGAAAAGCGGTCCATGGACGATGGCCACCACTAAGACAGCGACGCTTGCCAAACAAGCAAGCCATAGGCCAAACAAAAGAAAGGCGTGTTCGGATACGCGATGCGCCATCCGCCCGACCAGTTGGGAACCGATGATCAGGCTGATGCCGTTCGATCCGAACAAAAGAGCGAATACGTTCGGCGAGGCCCCGTAAATATTTTGATAAATAAAGGGCGTTCCCGAAACATACGCGAAGACCCCAGCGATCATAATGCCCTGTGCCAGCATGTAGCCGACAAACTGACGATCTCGCATGAGCAATCCATAGTTCCGCAGCTGCTGCACGAAATTGCTGGGCCTGCGGCGATCAGATGGCAGAGTCTCCTGTAGACTCCATTTTGTCATCGTCAATAGATAAATTCCCAGCAATGCCAGAGCTATAAATACGCCGATCCAAGTAGTGAAAGAAAGAATCCCACTACCGGTAACCGGTGCCACGAGCGGACCCAAATTACCAACAAGCAAGAGTAGCGAGAAAAATTTTGTGAGCTCGTGACCGCTGTACAGATCGCGTGCGATCGCGCGGGAAATGACAATGCCCGCCGAAGCGACAAAACCCTGCACGAACCGGAATACGATCAACAGCCCGATATTTGGCGAGAATGCGCAAGCTAACGAGGCGGCGACATAAATGGCCATCGAGATAAGCAGCGGATTGCGTCTACCATAGACGTCGCTCAGCGAACCCATGACGAGCTGGCCGATGCCGAGTCCGAGTAAACAAGCAGTCAGGCTAAGCTGCACCAGCGAAGCCGTCGTATCGAATTGCTTCACAATCTCCGGGAACGCCGGTAAGTACATATCAATAGTAAAAGGCCCGAGTGTCGAAAATAAACCGAGCAGTAAAGCTAGTCTAAACACATGCTGACTGTTCTTGTTGTTCATAATAAAGAGAATCTCCTATTCTTCATTCCAATGATTTTTCACCGTGCTAGAGCTGAACACAATTTAAGAATTATAAAACAAATTTCCGTTTAGTTCAATTGCTCTTCTTCTTTGCTAATCGCAAACCAACCCGGCATTGCCTGAAGAACTTTCCAAAGTTTTTCCGGAAGTTTGAGCTGGATGGATTTTGAAATCTTCAACTCCGTATCGATTTCTGCTTCCCGGCCATTTCCGATTCGCGACCATCCGTGCAACCAAAAGGGGTGAAAATCAACGAACTGATGAATACGGAGGCTCTACAATAAATCGTGTGCATTTTTTAGTGGAAGTGGCTACTGCAGTTCGCAATACGGTGGGGCAAGGCTTTACAGTTGGTATTCGCATCTCCCAGGGGAAGGTGAACGATTATGAACATAAATGGGCAGGCAAAGAGGAAGATGCAAAAATTATTTTTGGCCATTTAGGACAGGCAGATCTTGACTTTATTCATGTTATATGATAAACGACAAACATACGAAAAAAAGCTCTGTCAATAACGAAGCGACAGAGCTTTACTGTTAGTATTCTTATAAAACCAGACTTGCAGCACAGAATGGGCAAATTTCGGGATTGAATCGTGCCAAGTACCAATAGGAGCAGCATGGTTAACGATCATTTATTGCTTTTGTTGGCCTTCTGTGTAAATTTGGAAGGTTACACCGAACTTGTCTACTACAATGGCGTAAGCTGGGCTAAAGAAAGTTTCTTGCATCGGCATGTTAACTTTACCGCCTTGCTGCAAGCCTTCATATATTTGTTGAGATCTTTCCTTGTCTTTCGTCGAAATGCAAATAGTCACTTGATTGCCACTTTGAAAAGGTGTGCCTGGAAAATTATCCGAAAACATAAGATCCGTTTCCCCAACTTTAATCATCGCGTGTCCAATTAGTTTCTTTGCTTCTTCCGGTAAAGGAAATTCAGGGTTCTCCGGCATCTCACCGAAAGATTGACTAAAAAGAACTTGGGCATCCAATGTTTTTACGTAAAAGTCAATAGCTTCCTTAGCATTTCCGTCCATCATTAAATAGGGAGATAAGCGTAATGTCACAAGTAACAGCTCCTTTGATATTAATTATTGTTCATTAATTGGATATACCGAGCTTCAATTGAGTACTTGATAATGAAAGCAATCCTGCCATTTAATATACCCATACCCCGATTATATGTTATAGAACATATGTTTGCAATGTGTTCATTTCTCGTTAAGGCTTTTGACATAATTCATCGCTTTAAAGGATAGATCTTCCCAACTCTCCGCATGACTCGCAGGTACTTCAACCCAACCATTCATTTTACGTCCAGGCATGGGTTCGAAGTTACGGACTCCCTCCAGCGCGAACATGCTTTCATAGAGCGCAGGAGAGATTTTGAAGACCATCTTCTCATTATGAAGCATGGCAAAAGCTTTTCCGTTAGTCTTTAGGCATTTCGCGCCGAACATAGATCCTTTGGCGACATTATCCGTGTGTTTCATATGATCCGCTATTTCAGTAAATTTATCCAGAGCTTCGGTCATTATTATAATCCCCCTATCTTTTGATATAGATTCGTATTGACGTTAAGTTATTGAACTAATTTTGACCTTCTACATATTGTTTCAAAAGATTACCGAGCAGTTGCTTCCAGCCTTGTGCATGACTTTCTTTCCAATCGGGATCGATCAAACCGGATGCCGTATGCGATAGTTTCAAAATCGTCGCACCTTCCCGTTCTTCCAAAAAGTAAGTATAACAGCTATTTACCGCGCCCCTCATACCAAGGTGACCGTTTAGACGAATCTCTTCCGGGAACTTAATATAATAGATGGTTCCCCACACGGCGCCTTCATGGTCTCCCCATGTTTCGAGAAATTGTCCGTTGACTTTGGGCTCGAAAGAAAATTGCGAGCTCTCTCCACCCAGACGGAACGCCCACCACTTACCGATATCCTGAGTTAATGCTTTGAATACCTTCTCTCGTGAAGCTTTTATCGTAACTTCCTGTTCAATTTGAAAAAAGCTATGCTCAAGCTGCGTATCTTTCATATTGTTATGTTCCTCCTTCTCATTCTCGATGAAGTTCTTCAAATCCATTAATGATCCAGCGAATGTCGCTTCGTATCGGCTGACCCATCTATTCATCAATTGTTGCAACGGCACCGAGTTTAAGAAGTTTAATCTGGAACGTCCTTGCCGCCGAACCAGTACCAAGTTGGATTGCACTAGAATTTCCAAATGTTTCATAATCGCAAAACGTGTCACAGTTTGGAATTGTTCAACCAATTGTCCTGTTGTTTGTGGACCGTTCTTCAAGATGTCTAACATATTTCTGCGGATCGGATGACCCAACGCTTTAAATACATCGGTAAGTTCATCTGCATCGCTCATAGCGTGTGAATCACGTCTCCTTTCTATTCTGTCTCATATCACCTCATTATGTTACTAAATAGTCACATTTAATTTGTGACCTTATAGTAACATATCGCACGAAGCATAATCAAACAGTGGTTTATAATCAAATATTTCCAGAGCCCGCAGCAATCTAGTATGATAATAGCTCTGTTTTGATTTATGTATGTTACGAAAAAAAAAGGGAAATGCCGGAAAAGGTCGAATTGTACAGCTCATTAACATGTAGGATGAAATACTGCGATGCACAACTATGGCTCTAGGAGGTAATTGAGATGGAGTATTTTGATGTATATGATGAAAATGGCAATAAAACAGGAGATGTTGTTGAGAGAAAGGAAGCACATACAAATGGAATTTGCCACAAAGTGATTCATGTATGGGTAATCAATTCTAAGGATGAACTGCTTCTACAAAAAAGAAGTAAGGACAAAGACTTGAATCCTGATATGTGGTATGTATCTCTTGGCGGTCATATACAAAGCGGTGAGGATAATACGCAAACAATAATAAGAGAATTTAGCGAAGAATTAGGATTAGATGTATCTAAACAAATTAACGAGATCAGATATTTGTATACGTTCAAGGAAGTAATAATAGCAGATCATGGAGCTTTTATTGATCATTCATTTTATGATGTCCATATTCTAAGAATGGATTTGAATTTAGAGGAATTAAAACTTCAGGATGATGAAGTGCAGGAAGTGAAATTTCTTAAATATGATGATTTTAAGCTGGCTGTACAAAACCGTGAAAAAGATTTATGGATACATGTAGAAGGATTTTCTCTGCTATTCAATCATTTGGATAAATACTTGTGTTAATAAGCGAACGGAATATCATTAATCGTTCGTCAGCCTATAATCGAGATTCATACATTCCTGTAGGCTCCATCATAATGATTTTAATGACCTTTCGAATGCGGAAGGTCTTTTTGATTTATACAAAAACTTTTCAGGGACGGGGTTAAATTTTAAGGGAAAATCAGTTTCCAAAAGCGAAGATTATAAATTAAAGGATAATACTGTTTTATTATTTTAAAACAGTGACTAAAGGTGTCCATATACCTTGATTGATGTATGTAAAATAACGAATTAATTTTGTAAACTTAACTCTACTGATCCATTGTTCGCTTGGCAGTGGAATCATAATTCACACAAAAGATTACTAGGAGGTGTTAGAAATTGAGTCCAAACCTGACTACAGCCACGCAAAGTGCCGCCAGCGCTACGGCTTCTGATCGCCTTCCATGGGCCGGATTATTAGCCCTTGCGATGGCGGGATTTATTTGTATCCTCACAGAGACACTTCCAGCCGGTTTGCTTCCCCAAATCGGCGATGGACTTGGAGTCTCGGAGGCACTCGCCGGCCAACTCGTCACGTTATATGCTCTTGGCTCCCTGCTCGCCGCAATTCCTTTCACTACCGCAACTCGAGGGTGGAGGAGAAAACCGCTGCTATTGCTGTGCGTAATTGGTTTTCTCGTGTTCAACAGCGTTACTGCTCTATCCTTACACGCTGACGCTGGTTGCCCGTTTCTTGGCAGGTGTTTCTGCAGGTGTCTTGTGGGGAATGACAGCAGGCTATGCCCGACGTATGGTACCGGATGCGCTCAAGGGTCGGGCCATGGCAGTGGCAATGGTCGGCTTTGTCTACATGATCCACTTTGAATGCCCTCCTTTAAATTTAAGGTGTTTCAAGTGAAAATAATTTCTTTCCTTTGTTTAATGATCATAATTTATTAAATGTGATATGTAAATTGAATGACTTAATTTATATAATAAACTCACACCAATAAGGTAATCCATACACGAAAAATTAGAGAGGATGATTACCAATGAGCAAATACGATTTAAATAAGATAAATACAAAATATTTACATGCACGTATTGATGAGGTTATTGATCGTACACTTGCCGAAAAAAGGTTGGTTGGTGCTGTTGTCCAAGTTGCGCTAAATGGAACGCATTGTTATAGTCGCGCTTCCGGATTTGCAGACCGTGAACAAAGCCGGTTCATGCAAGATAATACGTTATTTCGTATCCAAACCAATCGTTTCCACGGCTGCCCTGGTGCTCGTATCTCAAGGACGCCTGAAGTTGGACGACCGTGTGGACAAATGGCTGCCCGAGTTTAGCCCCCGGTTGCAAAATGGTGAATTTGCTGCCGTGACCATTCGGCATTTGTTGACTCACACGGCAGGACTGACCTACCGTTTCTTCCAGAAGGAACATGATTCATACGAAAACGCCGGAGTATCGGATGGTATGGATCAGGCCGGCATTTCATTGGAAGAAAATCTGCGCCGTATTGCTTCTGTACCGCTCCTCTATATGCCGGGAACCCAGTGGAAGTACTCCATTGCAACAGATGTACTTGGTGCAGTCATTGCCAGGTCTACCGATGTATCGCTCAGCGAAGCTGTGCGTTCTCTGGTGACCGAGCCGCTTGGCATGAATGATACAGGGTTTATTGCGGTAGATGCCCTGAGGCTTTCAGCAGTATATACCAACGATCTTCCCGAGCCGCGTCGATTGCTTGATTTTGACCACATTCCATTTATAGAAGGTACTTCGGGTTTCAGGCTTGCTCCCGGCCGGGCACTTGACGATACGGCGTATCAGTCAGGCGGAGCTGGCATGGTTGGCAGTGCGAGCGACTTTATGCGACTATTGGAAGCCTTGCGAAAAGGTGGAGCGCCTCTTTTACCGGAGAGTCTGGTTCAAGAAATGACCACAAACCAAATCGGCAATCTTCCAATGGCATACTGGCCAGGGCGTGGATTTGGGTTAGGTTTTACCGTGCTGAAAGATCCGGCGGCAGCTCAAACTTCCGAGTCGCCTGGAACTTGGCGCATGGGCGGAACTTATGGCCATTCCTGGTTTGTTGATCCCGTGAAACAAATAAGCGTCGTGGCGTTTACCAATACCGCCCTGGAAGGCATGTCAGGCCAGTTTACGATTGACCTTTGTGAAGCTGTTTATGAAGGACTTAAGAAAGCCTGATTAACCTAACGAGTCTTAGAGGAATTTAATCTTTTCGCACTTTGGACTGTATAGGCTCCACACATTACAAGACCGCTGAACACTTTCATGTGTTTGGCGGCTTTTTACTTTGATTCAATCGTGGTATGCGTGTGGAGAAATGAAGTACAATGCAAAAAAAGCCGTGCTGCTGACACGACTCCAGATGCAATAAGGCGTAATGGTACTGGATAGCAGACAAATGGTAGCTGGATTGACTTCATGTTGGGCGATTACAGTCCAGGATTCTTTTGCGTAGGAAGTCGTGGATATGTGTATGCTGACTTCCTGTATACCAGCAAAAGGGAAGCTCGGAATATGGGAGTATACTGAGAAAAAAGCTGTCAAAGGATACTTATCCTCGACAGCTTTTTAGAATAAGAAGATATCAATTCTTCTGAATTGCAAACCGGTACTCGCCAGAGCCTATATGCAAGTAGATAGCATCCGGGCTACGTTCCTCGGTCGTCACCCCGATCGCTGACTCGATCCCTCCGCCGCTCTCTTCAACATGCTCACTGAGTCGGGCGGGAAGACGGACGGTCGCGGTCGTGCCTGCAGGGATGCCCACATCAATGAACAGTCGGTTATCCTCCAGCCGCCAATTGCAAGTGATCGGCCCTTGGATCGACTCGTAGCAGCAGTTGACATGGTCCAGTCCGCCGCCGATCCGAGGATGAATGCGGATGTGCTTGTAGCCTGGCACTTCTTCGTCCAGATCGATCCCGCCCACAAACCGGTAGATCCATTCTCCAACCGAACCAAGCGCATAATGATTGAAGGAGTTCATTCCCGGCCGCTGAAAGCCTTTCTCCTCCGTCCAACCGTCCCACCTTTCCCAGATGGTAGTCGCGCCTTGGAGAACGGAATAGAACCAGGACGGATAGCCCGTCCGTGTGAGTAGGCGGTAAGCGATATCCTCATGACCGGACTCGACCAACACCGTAAGCAGCCACCGGGTTCCGTGAATGCCTGTGGAGAGGTGCCAGTCGCGTTGTTCGAGTAATTGCAGGATGCGGCTGATGGCGAATGAACGCTTACCTTCAGGAAGCAGCTCCATGGCTAGCGCCATCGTGTAGATCGTCTGGGTATCTCCCTTGATCTTTCCTTCTGTATCCACGTAGGCCGTGTTGAAAGCAGCCTTGATGTCGGCTAGCAGCAGCTCATACCGGGCAGCATCCTCACTCTTGCCGATTACCGTCGCCATTCGAGCCAATAGTCCTGTGGAATACGCATAATAGGCCGTGGCGAATACGTCATACGGCGTAGTAGAGAATGGCGATACGTTCGTGAAGTCGCCTAATCCGGATGACTCCGAAATGGAGAGCCAATCTCCAAACTGCGGCAAATCTTCACGCAGATGCCCGGGATGCATGTCCCCCAGAAAACGTATCCACTTGGTCATCGCCTCGTATTGCCGCTCAATAATTCCCCTATCTCCATACACCCGGTACATCATCCAAGGAATAATGACACCGGCATCCCCCCAACCTGCGGAGGCTGTATGATCATAAGTCATGTCCCCGCCATGCTCCGTCTTGCCCCCCGGAATGAATGGAGCGAAGTCCGTAAAGGCTCCCGTAGGACGCTGCGCATCGGACAGATCGGTCAACCATTTGGTGAAAAACGGGGCGACATTCTGGAAATAACTTGATGTTCGGAAAAACACTTGAGCGTCTCCGCTCCAGCCAAGACGTTCGTCCCTTTGCGGACAATCGGTGGGTACGCTTACGAAATTCCCGCGCTGCGTCCATTCGATGTTGTCTAACAGCCGGTTGAGGAGCGGACTCGACGTTTCCATCTGACCCGCCTTGTCCAACGCGGAATGATACACAACACCGGTGAGATCTGACGCTTGCAGTTCACCCGGATATCCGGAAATCTCCACATATCGGAAGCCGTGCAGAGTAAAGCTTGGCTCATATACCTCTACACCGCTGCCGTTCAGCGTGTAAATATCCGTCTGCCGTGTCAATCGCAAGTTATTTGTATACAACGCCTTCGTCTCATCCAGCGCTTCACCGTGACGAAGCGTTATGACGGTCCCCGCTTCACCTTGCAAGCGAATGCGAATTCGGCCTACCATGTTCTGCCCCATATCCACAAGCCAGACACCGCTCAGGTGACGTGTGATGGATTGTGGTGGCAATTCCATCATGGCTTGGACGGGGGGACTGCTGTCGGATACGATATAACCTTTATACTCATAGAATACGTTCGCCATAGACCAACCATTGTCATCGAACCCCGAAGTCTTCCAGCCCGGCAATTCCAACCGGGCATCATACGTTTCGCCCATGTGATAATCGGTAGCGAGCAGCGGACCAAATGATGCCTTCCATGAGGGACTAGAGACAATCGATTGCTGTGACCCATCCTCGTACTCAATGTTCAACTGTACGAGGATGCGCGGGTCCTTGCCGTACCGATGATAGCCGAACATGCCGATATAGCCCGAATACCATCCGTGACCGAGCAGGATGCTTATGGCATTATCTCCCTCATTCAGCTCTCCAGTCACATCATACATCTGTGCAGGCACTCGGATATTGTACTCCGTCCAGTCCGGCACGAGCCGGTCGCCGCCAATTCGGTTGCCATTCATGTACAACTCATAAGCGCCAAGAGCAGCACAATGAAGTGTTGCACTAAGGACGCGCCGTTGTTTATAGAATGTGCTTCGCAAGTATACGGCAGGCTTAGGCTCAGCATGTGTAGGGGCATGGTTCGATTTCAACCCAATCCACTTGCCTTCCCACTCCCTGCGGGACAGCAGTCCCATTGACCAACTCGCCGGCTCGCTCCAGTCAGATCGGGTACCATTTTCCTCCCAGACCATCACTTTCCATATATAAGTTTGGCCTGATAAAAGCTCTGCGCCAGCATACCGAATATGTTGGGACTGCACGGATTCGACACTCCCCGAATCCCAAGCGTCGCCAATATCGCGGCTGAGCCCCTCTAAGCTTGTCGCAACGAGCACCCGGTAAGCACTCTGCCCGACTCCTCTCCGGTCCGAATTCAGCACCCAACTCAATTCAGGTTGCTTGCCAACTAATCCAGTCGGATTGTGCATGTAGTTTGTTTGCAACCGATGGATATGTACACTCATCTTCTGTTCCTCCTTAAAGAACGTCTCCCTGTGCTGACCATCACACTGGGTTGAATAGTGCCAAGATCCCTTCTAATGTAAACTACAGTGTAAGCGGTTAACATTCTGAATTTTTACCTTTTTATTAGATTTCTTTACATTCTCAAAAGCTTACACTTTCCAAATAAGCACAAAAAAATGGAGCATCTCCAACCATCCATGGAGATCTCCATCCAAGCTCAATAAAAGTTACTCCAATCAACATGATATAGCCTGTCAATCGGATATGTTGTCGTAGAACGATAGGCTGCTGCTCCGGATTCAAACAAAACGATAAGCGTATGTTTTCTCTCGACCACTCCTTCTGCCAGCGGCGGAGCGATTACATTCGCCTTCAGACTGAATCTATCCAAGAACCATGACGGCACGGTAATCCCGTTCACTGTTGAATAGTAGTGGGGAGATTGGCTTAATACGTCCTCAAAGAACAGTAATCTGGAGTCCACGGTTCGACCATACGAGCGGCTCAAAACAATACTGTTATCATATAGAATGGCCGCTCCTTGCAATTTATCAGGTATGGACACAATATAGTCTGGGGTGACGGCAGTAGAATCATCGTTTTTTGTACCGGATGGCAACCTTCCAGTTGCATCAAGTGCAAAGCCCACCATCCATGCGTGATTGGTGGTTCCGGCGCGAGTCACTTTATAATGCGATACGTCTGTTACAGAACGAGAATAATTATGATGCTCCCCGATCCACAAAATTTCGTTCGCATAAGTTGTAAAAGATGAGCGCACCCCCGTCCGAAATCGATCCTCTATGTAGACCCGATTGTTAAAATCCATCTCTTGAATACTTTGCAGTGAGATGCGGTTCACATAAGCCCCTGATACAACCCACACGTCCGTTGGAGTAACTGCAATCCCACCTGCATGTCCCATATATGGAGTACCGTCCGAGTTATAGATCGACATCGATTTCACAAAAGTACCCGTTACAGCATCGACTACTGTAATCATTGCGGCTTTGCCTTTACGGTAAGAAGATATCAGAAACCAGTCCTGAGTACTATCATAGGTTATTCCCTGTGGAATCAAGTCCTGAGCAAGTCCAGGAATGACGGGGCCCCTTTTGCTTGCTTCGAAGAATGTATTATACCTAACAGGTTGTGATCTCGGTAGCAAAACGGACTGTTGGGTTATATTCTCCATTAAAGCCGCTGTACTCATGTCCATTGGCGATGACGAAGTTTGCATATTATCGTCCGCTTCAACATTGAACGAAGGTTTTATAAGGATAGCCGCTCCTGCAAATATCATAATAAACAAAACAATGAGTCTTAAGCGCCTTCTCAAAGTCATACGAGTACAACTCCTTGCAGCAAATGATGTAATAATTCTTCTTAGGTGTAAGCGCTTTAGTAATTTGCAACAAAGGAGGTACTTTTATGTATCTTGTTTTCCAGGTGGATCAAAAAAAACACTAATCAGTTTGCTCTTTTGAGAGGCAATCTGACTAGCGATCTAAGTATCATAATACTCCCATTTAGACACTACTTTTGTAACAATTCTTGAGGTGCTTTTGGGTTATGAACAAAGAATGCACATGCAACACTAACGAACGCAACAGCGACAACAGACAAGACAGCAGAAGAGTACTGAGCAACTATTTTTCTCAAAGTATTCACCTCCTTTTCTTGAAATTAATTAGTGTAAGCGTTTGAACAAAAAAACCCAAAGATATAGCAGGATTCATAAAAATAAAATTGCTAGATACAAGTAATACTCCAATTACTTTCAGATACGGGTAAAACTTCGAAGGAATTCTTGTATTTCCTTCAATACTCACAGGTGCATATATCAATATTAGTAGAATACTTATTATTTGTAGTATGATCATTAACCCAAATGGTACAGGTAAAAGTGGAAAAAAACTTACTATACAAGTAGAAACGATTATACACTTAAGAGAGGAATCCAGATGAAAACCACCAGTAAAGTTTCTTAGTGCAATAAATGCTATTGAGAACAATACTGTATTAACAAAATTCCCAGTAATATGTTCGAATGTTAGGGCTAATGATAACGTAAGTACATTATTTATCAAACCAATTAGTGCATATTGCATAACTTCAATACTTGCTGTTTTTTCTGGATTGGAATTTTTAATCCCTATTGCAATCCTAGCAGCAATCGCTTCAATCATGACTGTATTCCTTTCTTATTGATAGATAGATGATGACTGTAAAAATAACAATAAGTAAAGCCGTCATTATGACTAATACCACTCTGTTTTCATCAGTATTGAAATACAACATTATTGAAACTAATATCGCACCAAGAATAATTAAGTATAGGAAAAGTTTGTTCAACCCTTTATAAAGAACGAAGGCTCGTTGTCCATGAGGGACATAGGCGAATCCGTAATTTTTTCTTTTTATAAAATATGTAGTTGCCATTGCTACAGCAGTTGACGATAACTGGAGAATATATCCTTCTAAAGTATTAGGTTCAATTCCTCTTACATTAAGAATGCCTGTGGTATCCAGAACTATGAAAATAATAATTTGAATAATAATATAAGCAAGATAACCGGTTACAGCCATAATACCCGAATAAAAAATTTGAATCTGAAAGATATAGTACAGGAACGCAAAGATTAGTAATAAGTTTGCTATAGGGCCTAGATAAGCTTGTTCAAATCCATATCTTAACGAATACGTAACGAAAGAGAGAACAGCACAAATAAATAAAACACTGTTATGATAGAACTTGTATTCAAATCTAAATAATGCAAACATAAGAGCAAAAATAGCCAAATATTCCAAAGAAGAGAACAATACATACAACAAAAAATCCATCTGATTCAGAACCCCTTTATTTAGGAAAAATTCTACTACTATAAATATACCACTTTTAGCACTATTGACAATACAAATCTTCAAGCCTAGCAAGATAATTGCTAGTTCTTGACACCATATGTAACAAAAACAGTAAAGAAGGCCCGAAACCTTATAGAAACTAGGACTTCAGGCCCAAATTTACACTTTTATCCCAATTGCGTCGTTTATGATTTCCCTCCTTTCTTGAATGTAGGTCCTAATAAACTTGGGTTCATTTCGGAACAAAGAATAGGACCATTTACGTTCCTTGTCTTTATAAACATAAGGAGCAATTCGTTCGACCATTTCCTCTATTACAGGGTCTAACTTCCTTAGTGTGAATGTAGAATCAAGGTGGGCACTAAGGATTTCCTTATAGCGCGAATGAGCTCTAGGAATGGCTAACAATTTTCGAGTTAACAGATTATAGCCTCTGACCCGTACTAAATCACTTCCACAAGTATTGCCATAACAGTTCCTTCCCCAAGTACCTTCGTAGTCCCAAGGAACCATTCGATAACAGCCTTTCAATTTATGCCTATAGATTGCGTAATTCTGATCAAATCCGTCATAATTCCCAGTGAATACGGCTCCAGCCAGCCAGTGCAAGTAATTGTTAACATCTAGTTTACTGTACAGGAATGGCTCTAGCTTGGAGGAGGGTAGCTTATTCAAATTGGAGATAAATGTCTGCAAATTTCTCCGCTCCAAGTCCCCCCCAATAATAAGTTCATATCCTGCCGTCATGGACTTTTTGACACTATGCGTATCGGGATCCATTCGGCTGAAATTAGCCTTGTCGTTCACTGCATACAGCAATGCTCGTACTGGAATATGCCTACGCTGGAAGAACCGCGAATTGACCGATTCAATCTGAAGATAGACCCCTAAGCTTCTACCGTTAAGCCTCACTATACAATGATTCGTCTTAGGGCTAGGCACACCAATCCATTCGAAAAATCGGAAAGACAAGGCATTGCGGATCATCGAGGGGTCATCATATTCAGCATTAAGATGAATCGTTTTGCCTTTTCTTATAATATCGTACGATTTCTTAGGATAATCTCGTGTATGTCCGCCACGATAACGAAGCTTGATCGGTTCTCTGAAACCGCCGACAATCATGAAGGCATCCACGAATTTATTATTCCATACATTGTGGTCCAGCTGCCTGAGTTCATCCTCTTCAATAACAATTTGTCGAACAGGCAGATCCATTACGACCTTCCCCCTTCCTCCATTAGATACAAAAAAGCCTATCTAGGTTAGATAGGCTTAATAAGATGCTTTACTCTATGCCGTCACATTCGCAATCGGCACGGCTCTTGTCACGCCGTCTTCCAGGACTGCGGCAATCGGTCGAGCCGAATGGAGGGAAGGGCGGGAAACAAACTGATCCTATACCACGCACACCACGACTGCGATTACCACGACTGCGATCACCGCTTCGATTGTTGTCTCTTCCTCCTTGTCCAGCACTGCGATAACTTCTACTGCGATTCCCTTTACTGCTATTGCCTCCCAGGTTACGTGTTCTTACACTTCTACGAATAGCCATATGAAACTACCTCCTAGTTTGAGATAGTACATAGTATGAGAGTTACTATAAAAAGGACACGGTTACTAGTATATTAAACTGTACAAATAAATAAAAAGAGTCTGGCCATCCATATACCCAGACCCATACTCATTTATGAAATTAAGAGAGTGGAAGGTTTATAACCACATCAGGTTCTTATACTCGTTATTGACTTTAAGTTTGCGCTTCTCTATTTCGGAGTATAGCAAGTGAATAAAATCAGCTTCAAGCTCCATTTCAACGGCCTGCAAATACACATCAATTAAGTGATCGTCTCTGAGTTTGTTCATGTTACTTCCCTTCTAATTCTGTAATTGCTTCCCATCTCTTACTACTATAATAGTACTAGTTGCAAGCAAACTCAGCACATTCCTACTGCAACACCCTGCATTCTTATTTACAATTATTTGCATTATATCCTGCATTAAGATGTAAAACGTAGAGTTTATACAGAAGTTAGCCCCCAATATACAATTTCACTATCATTTGATAAGATTATGAAAGATTAAGAGCTTTAACCCATTCCTGTCTAAGAGGTGATGTCTGTTGTGAGCAAGTTAATGAAGGTGCTTGTAGTGGATGACCACCCTTTATTTGCCCAAGCCACGAAACAATTATTGGAGCAAATTGAACAAATTGAGGTAGTTGGAGTTGTCGGAAATGCCCACCAATGCATGAATGCCATACATACGCACGATCTTGATATTATCTTCCTTGATTACCAATTGCCCGATCAATTCGGGACAGAACTCGCGGCGACGATCAAGAAAGACTTCCCGCACATCCACATCGTAATTTTTACTGGTAAAGACATCAGTGATCTCATGAATAATTTTCTGGAGCTTCAAGTTAGCGGCATTCTGTCCAAAGAATCAAGTGAAAGCACGATTATTCAGCTGGTGCATTGCATCAAGAACAATCATACGATGATCCCCTTGTCTCTCTTTCACCAGCTTAGACGTGTCACCCGAAGATTGGATGTTGAGTCCATTCTAACTCCTGATGAAGTACAAATTATGGTTTTGCTTGTCAGAGGTGAAACCCACGAACAAATCGCCGCGTTTATCCGCATTAGCAAAAGGTCCGTCGACAATTATTTGAAGAAAATATATCAAAAGCTCAATGTCCAATCCCGCATTCAAGCCATTGAGAAGTTCATACAAAGTGATTACTATGTACATTCAATTAAAGGGGAATCATAATGAATGCGGAAACTTTGCAAGAATTGAACCGAATAGCCGATCGGTATACATCGGGCAGCACTCTTAACGCCCTACTTAAACTTTTTTTTCAGCGCAAAATTGTAGAGCATTCTATCTGGGCCGAGCTTACGACAGTAACTCATCGTATGTTCATGGGCTCTTCCACGAATATCACCCGAATTGCTGCCGTGACAGAGATGTTATTACTCGCATTGGACGTTGTGGATGATCTGCAGGACGGGGATAATCCCGATGTCCCTTGGATGCAAAGCGATCCTCGTTACGCCCTGAATGCTGTATTGTCCCTTATATTCGCAACGCTTGGAGAACTTGGCTCCCTTGTACAACACGAAAGCGAGCCATTAGCACTTATGACGATTAGCAATCTGTTGTCTGCCTCTGTTCTTGGTCAACATCTCGATCTAAGCAATTCGATCCAATCCGAGCAAGATTATATGACTATGATTCGAGAGAAATCAGGTTCACTTCTGAGACTTTCATGTTTTATTGGCTATTCAACTGCAGGGGTTCGAGACAAGGCAACATCCGAAGTAATGGATGAGTTGGCCGATACGATTGGAATAATATACCAGATAAGAAATGATATACGAGACGTAAAGAATTGGGAAACGAAAAGTGATTTATTGCAGAAGAAAAAAACATTACCGGTGTTGTATATGTTGGCCGATGAGGGAGAAGGATTTGCACCCCTTCAGGATTATTACGAGGGAACTATCAGTCAAGCTGAGTTTCTGAATCACAAAGAAGCATGCATGGAATATATAGAACGATGCGGCTGCATAGAGTACGCCTTAATTATTATGGCCCTGTTCAAGAACAGGGCCGATCAATTACTAGAGCTACTGGACGTAGACTCTGAGTGGAAGATAGTCTTTCACAAGCTGACTCTCGGTTCATCCTCTTGAATACTCTTACAACAATTCCTCCAGATTCCGCTTTACTACTTCCGCATCAAAATGTTCTCCGATAAACACTGCCACATCAGGAACTTCTTTCTGAGGCATAATCTTCATGAAATCCAGTTGACGGTAAGCATATTGGAACATGAATCTTGAATTGGTATCGGTAAATGTTAGTATTCCTTTGGCTCGATACACTTCTGCAGGCATTGTTTGCATGAATTGTTCGAAGCGTTCACTATCTACTGGCTTATCCATATAGTGAGTGAATACCATTACATGGTTATGTGAAGGGTGAAAAGGAAATAGCGGCTTGGGCCCTTCAAGATTAGGCACATTGTTTTTTTGCTCTGACCTGCTAGGACGGCTGCTCAAGTTCCATACCAGATTCCATTCCAAATCACATTTAACGGTCTGTACGATCTGCGCTCGTTCGTTCCATTCCTGGATAAGAGTAAGCAGTGATTGTGCTTGCTCCGATGAAACTAGATCCATCTTATTCAATACAATGAGGGATGCGGCGCGCAGCTGTTCCTTCATTAATCGATATGTCTGACCTTTTGCCGTCTCATTTTGTTCCAGCAGGTGGGCAGCATCCATCACGGTTACGATGCCTTTAACATCCATTCTTACTAACAATGAAGCTTCTGTAACTCCATCAAGAAGCTCCATCGGATTAGCTACCCCTGAGCACTCCACGAATATTACATCTGGTTGGTGTTCCTCCGCCAGTCTAAGAATCTCCATGCTCAAATCTCCGCTGACCGTGCAGCATATGCAGCCGCTTAACATTTCCTTCATCGGAATATCGGCTTCAACCTCTAGTCCGTCCAGATTGACATCGCCAATCTCGTTCATTAGGACAGCCGCTTTCATCCCTTGCTGCTTGGCTTGCTCAAGCAAATGAACAAGAAGGGTTGTTTTCCCACTTCCTAGAAAACCTGCCAATATATAGACCGTAATTAAGTTATTGTGCTTTTTGTCCATTATATGCATCCTTACCTTTCGTAACGTATCCGTATAGTCGTTCCTCGATCATGGGATTCTAATCAGCGAAGGAGGTGGCACCCAAGATGGATCCTGAAGAAATCAAAGCAATGGAACCGAAATACACGGGTAACACCAGACATTTGACAGAAGGCGAAGCTGCTGCCATCAAGAATAACGATCCCACATACGATGATAATGAGGATAGCTTGCTTGAGGACATACCTGCAGTCGCCCTGATGGGCGCAAATCGCCCGCAGTAAACAACCGGAAACAAGAACCCGTATCCGTCAGGATGGGTCCTTGTTTCTTTATGATTTGGGTAGTCCGTCCGAATCATGCTTCCCTAGCAGTTGCGTTAGCTCTTTCATAAACATGTTGATGTCTTTGAATTGACGATAGACGGAAGCAAATCGGACAAAAGCCACTTCGTCAACAGGATGCAGTTGCTCCATAACGAGCTCACCGATCTCGCGGCTTGCTACTTCTGCATGAGCTTGACTGCGTAATTCTTTCTCTACCTCTGATACGATATACTCTAATTGTTCCATAGAAACAGGACGTTTCTCGCACGCTCGTATGAGCCCTCGCAACATCTTGTCCCGGCTGAACTCTTCTCTGCTTCCGTCTTTTTTGATCACGATTAGCGGAGTTTCTTCAATCATCTCGAAGGTAGTGAACCTTCTCAAGCATCGATCACATTCTCTTCGTCTGCGAATGGATTTGTTCTCATTGGCAGGTCTAGAATCCAGCACCTTTGTGCCTGCATTGTCGCAAAATGGGCATTTCATCCGTCTTCCCTCCTTCTATTGGTGCTCGCATTATTTTCCAAGTATTCTCTGAATGATTTATTTTTACACGAGCATAATACATTTACGAACGACAAGGAGGTGAACATAATGGCATCAAGAAACTCTCTTGTAGTCCCACAGGCAAATCAAGCTTTGGACCAACTGAAGTACGAGGTTGCCCAGGAGCTGGGTATCTCCATTCCGCAGGACGGATACTATGGAAATATGGCTACTCGTGACGCAGGTTCAATAGGTGGAAGTATAACTCGCCGTTTGGTACAAATCGCTGAGCAAACGTTAGCAGGTTCCTCTTACTAATTACAAAAATCACTATTTATGGAAGTGTCGGATTGCTCTAATACGGAGCTTGTCCGGCACTATATTAACGTTCTGAAGAAAGCGCAAGACCTAACTCTTCCTGATAAAGATTCGAATACTTATTGTGATAGTATATCACTCGTTGGATATAGTGACGAGTCTCCCCAAAAGGAATCTGATCGATATTCTTGAGCGTACCGTCCCAAGTGTTATTCTGCAACCATTTTCGAACATTCCCAGGGCCAGCGTTGTAAGCTCCTAACATAGCAATGCGGTTACCATTGAACTGATTGGAGAGGGAATTTAAGTACCAAGCCCCGACTTCTATGTTAACATCCGGTCTCTCCAGTGCATTCAACGTCCGATCCGAATAGTCCGCTTTGTCTACAATCCATTGAGCAGTATCCGGCATGAGCTGCATAAGTCCAATCGCCCCTTTTCGAGACGTCTTATCTGGATTGTAGTTCGTCTCAACCCGAATGATCGCTGCAATAAGAAAAGGGTCCACACTATAATTTTGAGCGCTAATCTTTATATCGTCTTTATAATAAATCGGGTACATCCATGTTCCCAGAAGCTTCGTATTATAGAACAGAAACACAACGAAAAGTAACAGCAACAAAGCAAACATACGTTTTTTTCGAAAAAACTTCATCCCAATCCCTTTCTGTACCAGAATGCTTCAACCTGTTTTTCGGTCTCTTCTAATGTTCCGCTATTATCAATAATAATGTCTGCCAACAGCTTCTTGTCCTCAATCGGCATTTGTGAACTTAACCTTAGCTCCGCTTGCTCTTGAGTAAGGGAATCACGCTTCATTAATCGCTTCAACTGTAAAGCTGCAGGGATATAGACTAATAGCACTTCCGAAAACATATAAGAAAGCTGTGATTCAAACAAAAGAGGAACATCAACGACAACAAGCTTGTCCGGTTCAGCAAGCTCCAAAGCCGCCATTTGCTCTCGCATGGAAGCACGAATGGGCGGATGGAGAATAGCCTCTAATTCCTTACGTGCTGAAGTCTGATTGAAAATCATCTCACCCAGCCGTTTGCGATTCAAGCTTCCATCCGGCAATAATACATCTGCCCCAAATCTTTCAGCTACTTGCTTAAGAACAGGGGTGCCCGGGAGAACTACTTCCCGAGCAATTCGATCGGCGTCTATAAGATATGCACCTCGGCGCACCAGCATCGCAGCTACTGTGCTTTTCCCGCATGCGATTCCTCCGGTTAATCCAATATTCAACTTCTCACGCCCCATTCCTACAGCAATTTCATTAGTCCCATTATAATCAAGAGAACTCCAGGTAAGAACGATAAATTCTTCATCCATGCCCGGTCCGCACATAGGGTCCCCACCCGAAGCCCTGTGGCAATAAAAAATCCGCTTGAGCAAGCAATTAATAGAGCAGTCAGTAAAGAGGTGAAGCCTATAAATGCAGCTCCTATTCCTGCTCCGAATGCATCCAATGATAGTGCGATCCCTAACAGCACGGCCTCTGATGCCGAAATAATTCCAGAACGATCCATGTCGGCTAGTGCAGGCTTCCGTAAAATCTGAATGACCAGACCAATACGTTTCCATTCAATTACGACAACCGTCCGTATTTCCCCATTGGATTCATTCGCTAATGTTGCTTGATGAACATCTACTTTTCCAGTTACGGCCAGGCTTGGGAGCGATCGTTCGATATGTTCTTCAGGACTTTCGGTGCCCGACTTGTTCCTGAATATTTGGGTAAGCGCCCATATCCCGACCCCGATTAGGATCAAAGCCCCTGCTACGGTTGCGACATGAGGGGAAAGGAATTTTGAAGCGAACCCTCCTAATTGCATGGCCATCCAGAAAATAAGTCCAGAACATCCCGAAATGATCATGATCGATAGAAATGGAATTCGAATTCTTCGCAGTCCATAGGTCATACCCACACCGAAGCCGTCCAAGCTGACAGCTAATGCTAAGAAGCTCAACGAAATGATAGACAGCATAAGCACATTCCTCCACGCTCTAGGCTCCTACCCACTATATGGCGGAGAGAACGAAAAAGTGCTTATCGATTCGTTGCTGTTCTCGTATGATTCTGTTTCTGCTTCTGACAGGCCGGACAAAAATGCGTTCCCCTACCGCCGACAACTGTCTTTAAGATCAACTGCTCGCAACGTGTGCATGGTTGGCCATTCCGACCGTACACTAATAATTGTTGTTGGAACATTCCCATCTCCCCTTGACCATTCACGTAGGATTTGATGGAAGATCCCCCAGCATCAACAGCTTCTTGCAGAATGGTGACGATGGCCTCATGTAAGCTGGCTAACTCCTTACGGCTTAAAGAATTGGCAGTCCGTTCAGGATGTATGCCCGAGCGATGCAGAGATTCATCCACATAAATATTACCGATCCCTGTTATGATTTCTTGATTGAGAAGCAACGGCTTAATCTTGGTGGTGCGCGACGCTACCCTCACTCGGAAATCGTCAAGAGTGAAGGCTGCATCGAGCGGCTCACGCCCCAGCTTGTTGAGCGGCGGCAACGTATCCTCCTCACCCAAGGCGAACAGATGCATCGTACCGAATTGGCGAACATCCTTGTAGCGAAGCTCGGTACCGTCATCGAAGTGAAAAACAACATGTGTATGTTTCTCCAAGGGTTCATCAGCACTGTACAACCCATATCGACCTTCCATACGCAGATGGGATACAAGGACCAACTGATCCATTACAAGACGGAGAAACTTGCCCCTTCGCTCTACTGTGTTAATCGTCTGATCTTGCAGCATCAGGCTGAACTGATGAATATCATCAGGCCGTTGTATAATTCGAGGCAGATGAACCGTAACTCTCTCGATGCGTTTGCCGGCTACCAGCACATTTAACGTCCTGCGGACCGTTTCTACCTCTGGTAATTCAGGCATGTGTAGTTCTCCTCTCAGGCATTACGAAGTCGAAGTAAATACACTTCGTAAGCATAATCTTACTTGGCTTCGTACCAATTGACACCATAATTCACATCAACCTTTAATGGTACATCCAGTGACAAGGCGCTTTCCATCACTTCCGGGACGAGTACTTTCATAAGCTCCAGTTCTTCCTTCGGCACTTCAAATACAAGTTCATCATGAACCTGGAGCAGCATTCGGCTCTTCACATTCTCTGAAGTCATCCGATCGGATAGCTGGACCATGGCCAATTTGATAATATCCGCGGCTGTCCCTTGGATCGGAGTATTCATCGCCGTACGCTCCGCGAATGAACGAAGGTTAAAGTTGGACGCATTGATGTCAGATAAGTACCTGCGTCTTTGCAGCAATGTTGTAACATAACCATTTGTTCTAGCTTGTTTAATAATATCATCCATATATTTACGAACGCCTTGGAACACGGCAAAATATTGCTCTATAAATTGGGAGGCGTCTTTACGTGTAATGTTCAAGTTCTGTGATAATCCATAATCGCTGATTCCATAGACTATACCGAAGTTAACAGCTTTTGCCTGGCGTCTCATATTGGAATCTACTGCCGATTCCGGCACGCCGAACACGTCCATAGCCGTCTTAGTATGAATATCCATATTGTTCTGGAATGCCTCTATCAGCTTCTCATCCTTGGAAATATGAGCAAGCACACGCAGTTCGATCTGCGAATAATCGGCAGCAAGGATATACCATGACGGCTCTGAAGGTACGAATACTTTGCGGACTTTACGTCCTTCCTCCAAGCGAATCGGGATGTTCTGTAGATTAGGAAACTGACTGCTGAGACGTCCAGTCGCCGCAATGGTTTGTTGATAGTACGTATGCACTTTTCCTGTTTCAGGACGAATTTCCTTCAGCAAACCTTCCACATAAGTAGATTGAAGCTTCGCCAGCTGACGATAATGTAGAATGCTTGTGACAATCTCATGGTAAGGAGCCAGCTTCTCCAACACCTCAGCATCCGTAGAATATCCTGTCTTCGTCTTCTTAATTACGGGAAGCATCAACTTATCGAATAAAAGATCACCTAGCTGTTTGGGAGAATTGATATTAAATTCGGTCCCAGCTAATTCGTAGATTGTATTCACGAGTTTATCGACGGATTTGGCCAACTCACCGCCAAACTTGCGGAGTCCTTCCGCATCAACAGTAATCCCTGTTTTCTCCATAGTGGCAAGGACGCAAGCCAGAGGCTTCTCAAGCTCGTAATACAAATGATTCATCTCATTCTTCTCTAGGTCAGCGCGCAAGAGAGGGACAAGTCTATGAATAACAGCCGCTTTGCGGCACAAGTGCTCGCTAAGCACGGCTACCTCAGGAAGCTTAAACTTCGCTCCCTTGCCGAATACATCTTCATCCGCAGTAATGTTGGGATTGCCATAACGGCGTGCTAGAGCGTTCAATGTATGATTAGATTCAGTAGGATCTAACAAGTAAGCCGCGATTAGAATATCGAAGTTAACTCCTTGCAGGTCTATGCTGTGTCTGCTTAATGCAATCTCAGCTCGATGCATGTCGTACACCGTCTTCTTGGCATCTCGGTCCGCAAGCCAAGCTCGAACAGGCTCAGCAACTGCTTCTTTCAATAATGGGAACGCCATGTAGTAACAACAGGTTTCCGCATAAAAGGATAGTCCAACTACAGTGGAGATATGCGGATTGTCCCCGATTGCCTCCACATGCAGAGTCTCGATATTACCCTCCTGCAGCAGCTTCACGAAATCTGTCAGAGTTGCGCTATCCAGCACAACTATTGTCAGGTCCTCCTGAGGCTCTGCCGATTGTTGTGACGTTGGAAGGTCCAGCTTGTCCAATAGCGATTTGAACTCTAGCTTGCGGAATATATCGCCAAGTCTCTGAGGATCATAACCATCGTATTTCAACCCATCCCAAGGAAGGTCCAATGGGACCTCGCGATAGATCGTGGCTAGCTCTTTGCTCATCGTAGCACTGGCAGCATGTTCACGTATCTTCTCTTGCATCTTGCCAGATATTTCTTCAACCGCGGAGAGCACACCCTCCACACTCCCATACTGATGAAGGAGCTTGAGGGCTGTTTTCTCCCCTACTCCTGGAATACCGGGGATATTATCGGATGCGTCACCCATCAAGCCTTTGAGATCGATAATTTGATGCGGCTTCAGTCCGTATGTTTCTTGGATATGCTCTGGAGTGAAGCGTTCAACTTCGCTAACGCCTTTACGAGTAATCGCTACTGTAACGTATTCTGAAGACAGCTGGAGCATATCTTTATCTCCAGATACAATGACAACCGGGAACTGATTCTCATCCGCCAGCCTAGTCATCGTGCCGATAATGTCATCCGCTTCATAACCTTCAATTTCGAATTGAGAAATACCAAATGAACGCAGCAATTCCTTAACAACAGGGAATTGTTCGGAGAGCTCGGGTGGTGTTTTGGCCCGACCCCCTTTATAATCCTCGTAGCCTTTATGTCTGAACGTTAATTTACCGGCATCAAATGCGACTAGAAAATGGGTGGGTTTTTCTTCTTCAATTAATTTGAGCAGCATCGTAGTAAATCCGAACACAGCATTTGTATGCAATCCTGATGAGTTGCTAAGTAAAGGCAGTGCGAAAAAAGCACGGTAAGCGACACTATTGCCGTCAATAATAATCAATTTGGTCATGGATACACCTCATTATATACAGTCCTTGTTACATCATAGCACAAAGCTTATCCGTTCGCGAAAACGAAAGTTGTCCTATTGGAAAGTTTCATATTCGGCTTACCTGCTTCATATGTATGAAGGATAGGGATAGTTAGCTATCCCTCGATTAGCAAGATCACGAAGAGGTGTCGACATCATGAAAAAAATAGTTGTGCCGCCAGCAGTTCGTACCATTTTTCTGGATATGAATAACACTATGATAGACCCGGAACGATCCTTCGAACAATGCTTCAAAAACATCCTGATTGATTTCACGGGAAGATGGGAATCGGATGACCAAGAAGCAACCCCGAAGAAGGCAGTTGAAATGTATTTGACGGAATGGAACAAGCGAAAGATTAAGATTAAACCGCAGTCCAGCAGCTCGGGCGCAGCCGTTATGGAGCTTCGCAAAGGATGCTTAAAAGCTGCGCTGAAGCATTATCCCTTCGCAATTAACGATTCCTTCGTACATTCCTTCTTTCGCGAGATGAAAAAACAACAGCGACAACATGCCGTCTTATTCCCTCATACCGCAGATACCATTCGCGAGCTTGCCAAGCAACATCAATTAGGCATCATCAGCAATGGCAATAAAGATGTTCAGGAAGAGATGATACACCGTTTTGGACTGTCTGCAGAGTTGCCAAGGGAACGTATTTTCACTTCAAAAAAGGGAGAGTATCGCAAGCCGGATTCCGCTATTTTCCTGCAAGCGCTGAAAGGAACAGCAACGGAGCCCTCTCAGGCTGCTATGGTAGGGGATTCATGGACCAACGATATTGTAGGTGCGCTAAAATGCGGGATGAGAGCAATCTGGCTGAACAAGCATAATCCCAAAAAAATAACCCAACGCAAAGTTGGGAAACACAAAATTATAATCATACGGCAATTTCAACAGCTAGGAGACTTATTTGAAGGCCAAACTCGAGTATAAGCAGGTTAAGCTTCCTGATATTTGAGAGGCAGACTCTCATCTCCGTACTTATTCAAATGTTTATACAAATAAATGCTGCCTTTATAAGCCTTGGCCTGTTTCTTCAGCTTGGCTGCTTCCTGGGAGATTTGTTCAGCATTCAGGTCTGCATAACAAGTACACACGACAAGTGAGAGCGATATACTGACCCCTTCCGCATCAGTAATCCGTCCTTCCCGATCAACAACTTCATGGCTTTCAGCTTCATAAAATGCAATTACCCCCTGGTCGAACTGGCGGATAATCTCCTCACATAATCGGTTGGGGAATTCCACGTCCGTTAAGACTATGAAATCATCTCCTCCAATATGGCCTACGAAATCGAAAGAATGTCCACAAGTTCGAGAGGCCTCTTGCAGAACGTCTGCCGTAAACTGGATCATTTGATCCCCTTTGTGAAACCCATAGCGATCATTGAACCATTTGAAGAAATCAAGATCGGCATAAATGACGGAAAAAGCGCTGCCTTCTAACAATCGCTTACTCAGCTCGCGTTGAATTTGTACGTTCCCCGGGAGACCCGTCAATGGATTTGCAACCCGAGCATACTCCACACGGGCTTTCGTAATGGACTCCAGAATCGATCTTATGGAAGCCGTTCCAAGATATTGGCCTTCACTCGTAATAATAACGTAATCGTACAGTTGATTAATGTCTCGTGAGGTAGCCATCTGCGACACCTGATCTAACGATATCTTCTCATCGACGATCAGGGGATATTGATCCATCAGCTGGCTAATCGGCCTGCTCCAATACAAGGAGATTCCATATTGCCCAGCTAACTGCTGGAATAGCTTGTCCCTCATGATTAACCCCTTGGGAACTCCTCGTGAGACAATAACTGCTCCAATGGCCCGTTCGTTCCCTTTGAAATAATTGGCTACTTCTGAGATGTAAGCCTCCGGCTCGAAGCTTGTAATAGGAGTCGCAAGCTGACCTATCGTCATACGCCCATTAGAGCTCTTCCATCTGCGTTGCCGCAAAATCTGTTCTGTCAGGCTTTTGTCCATAGAAATCATTTGTTTGGAGGGCTTGGCGATTAAATAACCTTGTCCAAAATGAATCCCCATCTGCATCAGCTTCATTAGCTCTTCCGTCTTCTCAATTCCTTCGGCAATGATTCGAATATTCATTTTCTCAGCGAAAGAGACGAACGTTTCTAATATGTTCTCTTTGATCTTGTCTTTGTGGATGTCTTGAATGAGGGAACGGTCTACTTTAATAAAATCCGGTTGTAACTCGGCTATGGCCTGGAGGGATGAATACCCTGCACCGGCATCGTCAATCGCAATTTGGTAGCCTTGACTGCGGTAATGCTGTAAAAGCTTCTTGGTGGTGGAAAAATCCTCGATTGAGCTTCTTTCGGTAATCTCGAACACTACATTCTGAGGCTTCAGACCGCGAGCTTCAAGCAGCTTTAGTGTCTGTCCCGGCGTAAAATGCGGATCATGAATCACATGAGCTGGAATATTAATAAATACTTTCTCTGAGTCCTGAAGCTCGATACAACCGGCAATAGCTTTCTCCCTCGCAAGTCGGTCTAACGTATACAACATATTCTCCCGTTCAGCGAATTCGAACAAAGAGACCGGAGAGTGGAAGATCGAATCCGATGGTCCCCTGGTAAGCGCTTCGTATCCGAAAATTCTGGCATCCTCGAAGGAAACGATCGGTTGGTATACGGATGATATAAGCTGCTTCTCCATAATATCCAGAAACTCATTCACTTTGCTGGAGGCATTCGAATCCTCTTGCTGTCTCGCCATGCCAATTGATTGTTTGACCGCTCTATAGATAACCGTATCCATGTCGGTCTCCAATTGATCAGACAATAAAGATGTTCCCATACGAAGCTCCAGCGACAAATCTGTTTCTTTCTGTCGAACAATAGGAAGCATTGTTCGTTCAATCTCAAGCTTAATGCGTATTGCCATTTCCAATAAATCTTTCGTCTGGCGCTCCTCGGATTGTTTCCGATTCAGGTCAACGAAGAACAAGAAATCGTCGCTCATGCTGCACACTTTAAATATGGAAGGGTTCTGCGACTGGAGCTTCAGTGTACATGTCTTGATCGTAGACAGAACATGTTCACAATAGGCTCTTCCTCTGCCTTGCTCCCATTCATTGAATTGAATAATATCTAAATAAACTAATCCTATACGGCTTCTCTTCCAGTGATACTTAATATGCTCCAGCTCTTCGCTGTCTAATCGGAACATGAGGATCCCTCGCAGTGTGTGAATGGTCGGATGGGGGAGAGAACGATTATCACTATGAATTCAGATCTGGGCGTTTCCCTTTCACTAAATACACTACACTTTCACCGATATTGGTAGCATGGTCAGCCATCCGTTCCAAGTATCTGCTTACGAAGCATAACAGCATGGATTGGTTTACCGTCTTCGGTTTATCAACCATAAACACGAATAATTCACGCATAATTTGACTGTGAAGCTGGTCAACGTCGTCATCCATCTTAGCCATTTTATAGGCGAGCTCTACATTCTCATTCACATAAGCATCAATGCTCTCATGGGTCATCAATTGAACGATTTCGGCCATTCTTGGGATATCTAGTAGCGGCTTGATCAGCGGCTCATCTCCGATGCGAAGTGTGACTTTGGCGATATCAACAGCCAGATCAGCCATTCGCTCAAGATCACTCGCCATTCTGAAAGCAATAATAATTCTGCGTAAGTCTTTTGCTACAGGTTGCTGAGTCGCAATTAAGTTCGTGCCGATCTCTACAATCATTTCTTCCCTTGAGTTAATGGCTGCATCTGATGTAATGACTTGCCGAGCGAGCTCGAGGTCGCCCTCCTTCAATGATCGAACGGAGTCTATGATGGCTTGTTCTACACTACCGCCCATTTCGATTAATTGTTTGCGAAGTCCGTTCAAGGCCGTATCGAACTGTTGACGTTTCATTACCATAACAATAATCCCCCCAAATGGATATAATCAGCCGAATCGGCCTGTAATGTAATCTTCCGTACGCTGATCTTCCGGATTCGAGAACAGCTTGACGGTTTCAGCAAATTCAATGACTTCCCCATTGAGGAAAAAAGCAGTTTGATTCGATACACGTGCAGCCTGCTGCATATTGTGCGTCACGATTACGATTGTGTATTGATCTTTCAATTCTTGAACCAATTCTTCTATCTTCAAGGTGGAGATCGGATCGAGAGCCGAAGTCGGCTCATCCATCAGGAGAATCTGCGGATTAACCGCTAATGCGCGAGCAATACATAGCCGCTGCTGTTGGCCTCCTGATAGACCATAAGCGGATTTCTTCATATAGTCCTTCACTTCTTCCCACAATGCAGCAGAACGAAGGCTGTTTTCCACGATATCGTCCAATTCTGACTTCTTGGTTACACCATGAATACGAGGACCATACGCAACATTATCATAAATGGATTTCGGGAAAGGATTCGGCTGTTGAAAAACCATTCCTATATTTTTACGAAGCAGCTCTACATTCACATCAGCATCATAAATGTTTGTTCCATTAATCATCACTTTACCGGTAATTCTTACACCCTTGGTCATATCATTCATCCGATTCAAAGTACGAAGAAGAGTGGATTTCCCGCAACCTGACGGACCAATGAACGCAGTAATGGATTTCTCTTCAATCGCCATCTTGACTTTCTTCAAAGCATGAAATTCTCCGTAATGTAAATTTAGTCCCTCAATATCAATAATAGGCATGAAGGATCCCCCTCTTAGAATGTTTAGTAGTTTAATTGCAAGTGTATGCTTCGTTTCATTTATACTTTTTTCTGATATTTGTTGCGCAGATAGATCGCTAAGGCGTTCATGCTTAACAGCATAAAGAGCAAGACTATAATACCCGCTGCCGCAACATTCTGGAATTCCGCTTGTGGTAAGCTCGACCAACTATAGATTTGAATCGGCATCGCCGTGAAACCATCAAATACGGAATGCGGAAGGAAAGCAATGTAAGACACAGCTCCGATCACGACTAGCGGCGCAGTTTCTCCAAGGGCTCGCGACAAGGAAAGGATCGCCCCTGTAAGAATACCTGGTATGGCTGAAGGAAGAACTACCCGGACAATCGTCTGCCATCTGTTCGCTCCTAATGCAAAGGAGGCATGCCGCTGATTCATAGGGATAGCGCGGATCGCTTCTTGGGAAGCCACAATAATGATCGGAAGCACGAGTAATGTCATTGTAAGAGCACCGGAGAGAATACTTCGCTCAAATCCCAATACCCGAACGAACACCGTTAACCCAAGCAAACCATAGACGATAGACGGAACCCCCGCTAAGTTAGCGATATTCGTCTGAATAATACGACTCAGCTTAGTATCCTTGGAATATTCCTCCAAATAAATTGCAGTTGCTACACCAATAATAAAAGTGAGCGGAGTCGTTATGGCCATAAGCCAAATCGTACCAAAGATTGCTGCTTTAATCCCTGCATTCTCAGGAATACGAGAGGAGAAGTTAGTGATAAAATCCCAGTTTATCCACCCTATTCCTTTAATGAATACTTGTCCTAAAAGCAATACTAATGCTAAAACTCCTATGCTCGTAGACAGGAAGAATAAGCCGTGAAATAGTTGATTCTTCCGTTTGCGCTTCAAAATATGCTTCAATTCATTAGAAGGCTGCATCAATAGTCCTCCTTAAACTTTCTGGAAATGTAGCCTGCCACTATATTCATTAGCAGTGTAATAACGAACAACGTAATACCCACTGCATAGATCGTCAAATATTCAACAGTTCCGTGCTGCGTGTCTCCTGAGCTCACAGCAACGATATACGCTGTAAGTGTCTGGATACTTTCTAACGGATTATAGGACATCTGTGACAGGTTACCTGCCGCGAGTGTTACAATCATCGTCTCTCCAACTGCACGGGATAACCCCAGAACAAATGAAGCAACAATTCCAGAGAATGCTGCTGGCACGACAATCTTGATCGCTACTTCCAGCTTGGTCGATCCAAGCGCATAAGCAGCGGCGCGCAGCGATTTCGGAACAGCCATCATGGCATCCTCGCTAAGTGAAGAGATCATTGGAATAATCATAATTCCTACGACGATCCCTGCGCTTAATGCGTTAAACACATCTGTCGCGGGCAAAATAAACTTCAACACGGGTGTAACGAATGTAAGGGCGAAAAATCCATATACGATGGTTGGAATGCCCGCTAATATTTCAAGCACCGGCTTCAAAACCGTGCGAACGCGGTCCGGTGCGTATTCGCTCAAGTAAATGGCGCTTCCCAAGCCAACTGGAAGTGCTACAATGCTTGCAATTAGTGTAATCATCAAAGTACCGGTTAAAAGCGGCAGCACACCGAATTCAGGCGCGGAGAACAGCGGGGTCCACTTCGTTCCCGTCAAAAAATCCAATATAGGTACTTCTCGGAAAAATCCAATGGATTCTATTACCAGAATTAATACGATACCTACTGTTGTGAAGATAGAAATGATGGCGAATAGCAGGAGCAATCTTGGCATGAATTGATCCGTGGAGAGCCATTTCTTTTTCTGTTTATACGATGCTTTCTCTAAATGCGGCATATTGAGCCCCCTGACTACAAGGTTTAAACAAGCGGATAACCGTGGCACTTCAAAGGTTTTACCCTCGATGCACCACGGCTTTTAAAGAATGAGAATGTTACTTCACTGCTTCAAGGTTCTTGTTGTACATGTCTTGTGGAAGCTTGATGTATTTCGCTGCTTCTACAAGTTTTTGACCTTCAGCACTGTTGTAGTACTTGATGAATTCTTTTACATGCGGTTTAGCAAGTGCGCTTTTCAACGGGTAGATGAAGATTGGGCGGGAAAGCGGCTTGTAAGTCAATTTCTCGATTGTTTCATGGGTTGGCGCTACTGCTGGTGCTGCTGCATCTACTTTGATGGAAACGGCATTCAATTTGGACTCATTTTCTTTGAAGTAAGAGTAGCCGAAGTATGCCATAGCGTACTCGTCACCAGCAACACCTTTTACTAACACGTTATCGTCTTCAGACGGTGTGAAATCTGTGCGGGATTCCTTGGCTTTACCATTAATCGCTTCTGTGAAGAATTCAAATGTTCCAGATGCTGTACCAGGACCAAATAACTTGATTTCTTTGTCCGGCCATTCAGGGCGAACTTGGTTCCATTTCGTGATTTTGCTGTCCTTCTCCCAAATCTTTTTCAGTTCAGCAACTGTCATTTCTTTTGCAAAAGTATTCTTCTTGTTAACAACAACGGTAATTCCGTCATAAGCAACCGGCATTTCAACTACTTCTTCATTTTTTGCTTTCAAGTCTGCAACTTCTTGATCTTTTATTTTACGGGATGAGTCCGCGATTTCGATTTCCTGGCTGATCAGTTTTTTCAATCCATTGGAGCTTCCGGATTCACCGACAGTGATTTTAACATCTTTATTCTTTTTCATGAACTCTTCAGCTACTGCCTGGGAGATCGGGAACACAGTGGATGAACCGTCGATTCTGATGTCTCCTGCAAGCTTTGCCGGTTCTGCTGTCTTGGCTGGAGTGGATCCGCCTGCATTATTTGTTGGAGTGTTCTCAGTTTTCTCTCCGCAAGCTGCTAGTGTTAATGCTAATACCGCTGTTGAAAGTACGATTGTTCCTTTGCTCCATACCTTATTCATAATTCTCGACCACTCCTTCGTATTTGTGCTTACAACGTAATACTAACGTCCTACTGTTATCGCAAATTTCAAGATTTGTAAACGCAATGTAAAACTTTTCGTGCATTGTTTCATAGATTTTACAACTCTGCGTGACTTTATTCCTAGATTAGCAACGATTTACAATCCTTTTACATAACCTGCGCTGTCTGTTAATGATTCTTGATTAAGATGAAAGAAAAAAGAATTACAACAGGGGAGCTGGGGAAATGAAAAAGATTCTATATCGCGCTACTCATTGGACGATGAGAATGAAGTTGGTCATTAGCTTCACATTGATCGTAAGCTTGTTTGCTGCTGCAGGATGGTTCCAGATGCTCCAACAGCAAAATATTCGTACACAGATTGATTTACAGAACCTCGAGGTCAGCAGAAATCTATTATCTATGAATCTGAAGCAAAGTACGGAGCAATTGGCGGCCATTCATGCATCAGTCGTCATTTCTAAGGAATTAGATGAAGCATCTGAGTTATATAAGGAGAAAAAAAAGCTGTTCATGGACTATATCAAGCAAGTAGGGGAAACCGCTTCAACAGGGGAGGAACGTAAATGGAGAGCCAAGCTTGCAACCGTGTCAGAAGAATACACCGCTACATTTGCAACTGCAGAAGAACTCATGAACAATCCGATTCCCCCCGCAGAGCTGGCTAAGCAATTGGAGCAACAATTCGCCTTATCGCAAACACACAAAGAGTACTTGTTCGAGCTTGTAGACCAATTTAACACTACTTATACGAAAGCCGCAGAAGCAGCCGTTGCTCGTTCACAAGAGCTGTTTCATCAATCCGAGCTATTTACATATTGGTCCATGGCCATAGCTATCCTGCTCGCGATTAGTATTTCAATTGTACTGATTCGTTCTTACTCGAAACCGATCCGCAGCTTGTATCGAACCATGTCGCTCATTGCAGAGGGAGATCTGAGGAACCGGGTCGCATCTACTGCTCAAGATGAGCTAGGCGTACTCAGTCGCCATTTTGATCAGATGATGGACAAGGTCCGTAATCTATTAGTACACATGAGCATGATTGGAACTTCATTAACTGCACAATCCGAGGGCTTTCAAATTTTCGCAAGATCGACCGCTACATCCAATCATGACATATTGCGTGCTATAAATGAGATTTCCGTAGGGGCTGACCAGCAAGCTGCACAGACGGAGAAAAGCACCCAGCTTGTCCTTGAATTGAATGATGAAGTTGCCGATATTGCCAGACAAACCGGTGAAATGCAGGAGCTCAGCTCGTTAGCCAAATCTAACACCCATTCCGGTGCACAAGCTGTTCTGCATCTGAAGACGGCTGCGAATCGCTCGGAGGAGCTGCTCCTCCAAGTATCCGAGACTATGAACAACTTTATCTCAGACTCGGTAAAAATCGGGCATATTGTCCGCACCATCAGCGAGATCTCTACAGAAACGAATGTGTTAGCGGTCAATGCAGCCATTGAAGCTGCGCGAGCAGGCCAACATGGACGCAGCTTCTCTGTTATCGCGGAACAGATTCGGCAGCTATCGGATCAAACCGGGCAATCCGCCAAATCCATAGCAGCCCTCACCTCATCACTTCAAGGTCAAATTGCTGATGTTCGTGAGCATATGGATAGTGTAATAGAAGCAACCAGTATGCAGGACAAGCAGCTGCACAACACTTTAGCATCCTTTCATTCCATTGAGAGCTCGATTGAGCGGCTGCATGAGCATATGGATCAAATTCACAGCAAAGTGCGTAACGCCGAAGGACGCAATTCTGAATTTGCCGACTCCCTTGCTCTAGTTGCTGCAATTTCTCAAGAAACGGCAGCAGGTGTTCAAGAGGTTAACTCTACATCCGCTCAACAGGACGCAGCTATCCAACAAATCGCTTCCCAATCGGTGGATATGTATGGGTTGGCCCAGCAACTTTTTGATGAGATGCGGCAATTTAAGTTTGAGGGGGAAAATAAATAATGATGAATAATGCATCGATCAGTGCAGGGGAGAGCACGTCAATGGGATTCCGACCGCTGTTGTCCTCAGGTTCCTTTGATTATATTTTTTATTGGTAGGAAACCCAGGACAAAGGCGGACGCTTCGCTTCTCCACCCCATTGACATGCTCTCTTCGAGTTACGGGTAACATAGAAAAGAAGCCGGGGGGGCGACTGGCCTCCTCCGGCTTCCGTTTCAAAAAAAGGGATACTTGACTACTTCTTTGAGCTGTGAACGACCAATTTGTAGCCTAGGCCGCGGATCGAATCAATTTGAACACTCTCTTGGTTCATCTCCAGCTTCTTGCGGAGTGAACTTACATGCACATCGACGGTACGTTGTCCGCCAATGTAATCGAAGCCCCAGACGATATTCATCAGGTCATCGCGTGTGATGACTACCCCTGGACGTTGCGCCAAGTAGAGCAATACCTCGAACTCCTTAGGGCGAAGGGGAATGGATTCTCCATTCAAGTTCACTTCGTACTTCTCAGGATAGATTCTCAGATCCCCGATCTGAATAACCTTGTCCTGATTATTATCGTCCATGAACGTCCCTTCATCGGACTTCGTTCTGCGAATGACCGCAGACACCCGCGCCAACAGCTCAGCAACTCCAAAAGGCTTAGTAATATAGTCATCTGCCCCGCTTTTTAACCCTTGAACAACTTCCTCTTCAGCATTACGGGCGGTTAATATAATAATTGGAGTTTTATTGCCCTTCTGGCGCAGCTTCTGCAGCACTTCAAACCCATTCAATCCAGGTAGCATAATATCTAGAATGATCAAATCGTAATTGCCTTGTTGAGCTGCTTGCAGCCCTTCTCCGCCGTGATCAATAACTTTGGTTTCGTACCCTTCCTGTGATAAGTTGTAGGTTAGCAATCTCGCCAAGGTCGGCTCATCCTCGACAACCAGAATCTTCTTAGACATGCGAACCCCCCGATTTGTATTCCGTGACATATAGCCTTATTATAGCATACAGCTCATCCTACCATACGATTGTAAAGCTTGTTTGAAGTGTTTGTTAATTTTGTGTAAACAGGCTTCTTAACTCTGAATGATAGGCAAATCAATGGTGAATCGAGATCCTATTCCAAGATCACTTTCTACCCGTATCGTTCCTCCATGAAGCTCTACGAGATGCTTTACGATGGATAGACCAAGACCTGTGCCTCCTGAGCTGCGTGAACGCGCTTTGTCCACCCTATAGAAGCGTTCGAATATTCTTGGCAAGTCTTTCTTGGGAATCCCGATTCCCGTGTCAGAGATTACTATGCGAATACGTTCCGCTTCTTGATTGTCTCCTAGCAGAGACATAACCTTAACCCTTACTTTACCGCCTTCAGGTGTATAATTGATGCCATTGGACAACAGATTAATTATAATCTGTCCTAACCGATCCTCATCTGCTTCAATATACAGCTCCTCATTAGCTTGAAAGGCGAGGTCAATAGACTTCTTCTCGGCTTCCGTCCTCATCATTTCCAAGGTCTTCCCTAAGAAGCTGTTTATATGCACGGGAGAAAATTGCAGCGGAATACGTTTGGACTCGATTTTGGAAAGCTCTAATATATCCCCGATCAACCGATTAAGCCGCTCGCTCTCATCATAGATGATCTGTAGAAATTGCTTAGCAATCACAGGGTCATTCATAGCACCGGCTAGCAAGGTTTCAGCGAATCCTTTTACAGCCGCAACTGGAGTTTTCAGCTCATGGGAGACGTTGGCCACGAACTCGCTCCTGACCTTCTCCAGTCGACGTATCGCTGTTATATCGTGCAACACGATAACAAGACCAGCCCACTCACGTTCCACTTGTATCATCGGCACCAAATTGACTTCCAGAATTCGATCTTCCGGAAAATAGAAATTCATCTCATCACGAATCCGTTCATTCCGCTCCCTGCATTCTTGAATCATTTGGATGAGCTCATACGGCTGCTTGGCATTGTCGAATCGTTTGCCGATTAGCTCCTTGGAGGAATATCCAAGTATCTCCTCTGCCTGACGATTCAATAATACGATATAGCCTTGCTCATCAATCATTACAACTGCGCTTATCATATTGTCCAGTACGCTGGATAAACGAGTCTCATTCTCGCGAATTCGATTCATCTGCACATATAAGCTGTCCGCCATCGTATTAATCGCTTGACCCAGTTGACCAATCTCGTCCTGATTGCGAATATGCACACGCGACTTGTAGTTCATATTCGTTATTTGCACCGCAACCCGGGTCATCTTCTCGAGCGGTTTCGTTAATTGAAAGGCAATTCGGTAGCTTACTGCACCAGCGATGATAAAAACAACGAGCAAACCGCCAATCAACCCCCACCACAAGGTGCGAATCGTAGCTTCTACCTCCTCGAGCGACATCGACAAGCGAGCATAACCAATAATTCGATCCTGCTGCTTAATGGGAAGCGCAACATAGAGCATCGTTCGATTGGTGGTATCGCTATATCTGCGAGCAAAGCCTTCGCCTGTTTCGCGAGCTTCGCGGATTTCCTCCCGTTGATAGTGATTATCCATGACCTTAGGATCGTTATCGGAATCTCCAATGACCGCCCCGTCGGCAGAAATAAACGTAATCCGAGCACCTGCAGATTGCTTCAAACGATCTGCAATATGAGAGAACTGCTCCGTTGTCATATTCGCATAAGGGCTCTGGTTTTCGTCAATGCCTATGGCTGCAATCATAATCTGGATTTCCCGCTGCATGCTGTTCTGCAGAGCAGATACCTTGGACTTTTCAATCATAATAGCCATGTATATACCGGCGACCAAGACGGAACAACCGATTAATGCAATGAATAATAGGGTTAATTTAGTGCGAAACTGCATGCTGTACCTTCCTTCTTCCATTTCATGATAGGGATCTGTCCCAGCCATTGTATCTCGTGCGCGCCTTATTATCCAGTTTAGTTATTGTAAAGACTAAGTGGAAGACTTTGCAGACAAATGTTTGAAAACGACCCCATTCGGGTATATAAATGACAAGTCACACCGTTTATTATCTTATACTTTTATCATTTATATAAGGAGGAATAACTATGGACAGCAACGTTATGAAGGGCAAATGGAAGCAAGTAAAAGGTGAAGCTCAAAAACAGTGGGGGAAATTAACCAATGACGACCTGGATGTTATCAACGGAGAAACGGAAAAGCTCATAGGGAAGCTCCAGGAGCGATACGGTCACACCAAAGAACAGGCAGAAGAAGAATATAGCAAATGGGACCGTGCCAGAGCACAGGAAACAATCGTATAAAGTAAACTCATCTATGCAACAGCCCTACTCGCAAAGAGTAGGGCTGTTTGTATTTCTGCCATTTTTACTTGAATACCGGCTCCTTGAAGGATGCGAGCTTTTCTAATGAATTCTTCTCCACTTCCGCATGAAGACTATTGCCATGGGAATCCATCGTCACGATCGCCGCGAATCCTTCAACCTGCAAATGCCACATCGCTTCCGGAATACCGAACTCCATCAAATCCACGCTGTTTACTTTCTTGATACATTCCGCATAATACTGAGCAGCACCGCCTATAGCATTCAAATATACGGCGCCATACTCACCAAGTGCAGCCAACGTCTTAGGCCCCATACCGCCTTTGCCAATAACAGCGCGAATGCCGAATTTCTTGATAATATCGCCTTGATAAGGCTCCTCGCGAATACTGGTTGTAGGCCCTGCTGCCTTAACATGCCATTCACCGCTATCATCCTTAGCCATAACCGGTCCGCAATGATAGATGATATGGCCGCTCAGATCAACCGGTGAGTCGTGATCCATCAAATAACTATGCAAGGCATCACGGCCTGTGTGCATTTCCCCATTGATGACAACGACATCTCCTACGCGAAGCTGACGAATCTGTTCTTCAGTAATAGGAGCTTGGAGAACGATCTCGCGACGTTCTTCTTCAACCTTCTCGACCGGCGCATCAAATGTCATTGGCACCGATTGCCCGCCTTCATAGATCCACTCCTGGATCTCACCTGTCTCGGCATCCAGCAGCACGCCTTGACGACGGAAAGCCCAACAATTGTAAGCTACCGATACGAAGAAGCTGGCCGGGAGACGATTCATTACCCCAACCTTGCAGCCTAACAAAGTTACTTGACCGCCAAACCCCATCGTTCCGATACCAAGCTTATTAGCATTATCCATTACGTACTCTTCCAGCTTCTGAAGGTCTGGATTAGGGTTCACGTCATCAACAGCACGGAACAATTGATGTTTGGCAAGCTCATAACCAGTCGTACGGTCTCCGCCGATCCCGACTCCGATGAAACCCGCGCTGCAGCCCTGCCCTTGCGCCTGATAGACCGCATGCATAATACATTTGCGAATGCCGTCAAGATCACGGCCAGCCTTGCCTAAGCCTTCCAGCTGAGCAGGCAAGCTATATTGAATGTTCTTGTTCTCGCAGCCGCCGCCCTTCAGGATCAGACGCATATCGATCGTATCTTTCTCCCATTGCTCGAAATGAATAACCGGAGTACCAGGACCCAGATTGTCGCCGCTATTCGTACCCGTTAAAGAGTCTACTGAGTTCGGACGAAGCTTGCTTGCCTTTGTCGCCTGGCGAACAGCCTCGAGAATTTGCTTCTTCATAATGATCTGGTTTGCGCCTACTGGACAATGTATAATGAAGGTCGGCATTCCAGTATCCTGACATATCGGAGATACGTTACATTCTGCCATCGTAATGTTCTCTGCAATTGTGGAGAGTGACAGGGCAGAACGTGTTCCTGCATCCTCTTGCTGCTGGGCTTTCTGAACCTCTCTTCTTACATCTGCCGGAAGGTTCGTTGAAGTTTCAACAATTAATTTGTACACACTTTCTTGAAAAGAATTCATGATGACAATCTATCTCCTCTCCATACTCTTTACAACTAATATACCACTTTTTCAGGTCATTTTGATATGATCTGTGCTATCATAACTTATACTAATGACAGTATCTAGAAGGGATCCTGATTGTGACTACCTTTACATTCCGAACGCTTATTATATTCCTGATCGCTACAGCCTTCGTCCTGCCTCAATGGAATGCCTCGCACGATGAGGTGTTGTTCAAGGATCAGGTCGCTGTCCTTATGTACCATCATATTCATGATACGGAGGAAAGCTCAGGCACCATCACTTCTACTTTGTTCCGAGAGCAGCTTGAATACTTGCAGCAAAAAGGGTATTCTTTCATTTCATTGCAGGATTTTCATAGATTCTTGGATGGTGAGGCCGTACCGAACAACGCAGTCTTAGTCACCTTTGACGACGGATATGAGAGCTTTTACAAGAACGCTTATCCTCTTCTCTTAGAGATGAACATACCTGCTGTAAATTTCATCATAACCGAGACGCTGAACGATCCTGCTGCCAGTAACGTTCCATATATGTCACGTGATCAGATTCGAGACATGACCAGTCGTTCCAACTTGATCCAAGCGGAATGTCACACCCATGGTCTTCATCATAAGGGAGATACAGATAACGCATTCTTGACTTCTCGGTTGCCCTGGAATAACGTACTGGAATCAGAAGGTTCCTATCAGCAACGCATCCTGAATGATACGGCTGCATGCCTCCAAGAGGTAAGTTCGATCACAGGTGCAAAGACTGAGGATCTGGCCTATCCGTTCGGGATATACTCCAAGCTGGCCTCCGAGCTTATTCAGCAGGCTGGCGTCAACTATGCCTACACGATTGTCCCGGAGATGACTACACGCGATGTGAATCGAATGCAGATTCCACGTATTAATGGGGGAAGCCCATTCATTACACCAGAAAGACTGCATCAGACGATTCTAAGACGAGCCCTCGCCGATTAAGATATGCTTCCTTGCAATCTGAATTCAAATGTCCAATCCGTATTGCTGTTTCAGGTGCTCCGAGATGGATGTGAATGTAAAGCTGTTCAAGACTCGTTCAAGCTTCCTCTCGGTGCCCCCGACATTGTAATAATGAATGAGATTTTCTTTGAAAGGCAGGCTGAGTCTGCTGTCTTGCGCATTCACTTCTCTTGGATGCAGATACACGATAGAATTCTTCCCTTGCTTGTTAGCGGCGCGAATTGCCCGTTTGATGAAAAATTCAGGGAAGAAGCGGAAATAAAACCCTCCTGAATACCCAATGTTTCTACCCGCCAGCCTAGTTACGGACATCGGCACCTCATATATACCGAGTTCTCTGCCGTTTACACGGGGCTTGTGAATTTCCGTTGGGGCGTCCGGGATGCCGTAAAGGAATGTTTGGACAGGAAAAATACTCGCATCATATATCATCCCAAGCTCTTCAAGTGCCTCGAGATAATGCAGATTACTCTCAACTATCGACCATGAAGGCGCCCGATACCCTAGTACCTTCGTCCCCGTAATATTCTCGAGTATATCTACCGACTTCTTCACATCGGCTTTGAATTCGTCATAGGACTGCCTGTACGCCAACTGATGAGCGTACCCGTGAGATGCCACGTCATGCCCTTCTTGTGCAATCGCCTTAACGACATCCGGATAATGCTCCCCAATATACCCGAGCACGAAGAAAGTGGCCTTGCAATTCGCTTCCCGGCAAAGTCTGAGCAGCGTGTCCATATTGGATCTGAAGCCGGAAGGCTTGGTCAGATCGGGACGAACGTCATCATAATTAGCGTGATACCACTCTTCAATGTCAAACGTAAGCATATTGGAGAAGGATTGCGGCTTAGTTGAACTCGCAGTTTGGTTATTCACCTTTCTTGCGCCCCTTTATGGCAAATGAAGTACTGAACATGTTCGTAAACAAGCCTCCGCCGTTACTCTTCGTCACAAACTTGAACGGATGATAAATATTCATGAACTCAATTTGCTCGAAGCCATTTTCTTCAAATACTTTCTTGAGCTCATCCATGGCATACATTTGATCGAATTTGGTGCCCTTCTCGAACAATCTCAGAAGCTTTCTCTGGATTGAACCCTTATTCAAGGTTTCAATGAGCAGAGTGCCTCCTGGTTTGGTTACCCTTGCCAGTTCCTTCAGCACCTTCTTATACTGAGGAATGAGCTGGATTACACCGATACATAAGACAACATCGAATTTATTACTCTCAAAATGAAGCCCGGTCAAATCATCTGTTGCCGTAATTAGTCCTCGATCAGCTGCAAACTGCAAACTCTTCTCAGAGAAGTCTACCCCGTAAACGGTATTATTGTTAACCAATGGCTCACTGAAAGCACCAACACCGCAGCCGGCATCCAACACCACTTTATCTTTGCATGGACCTAACCAGTTTAATGTATGATCCCGCTGAATGAAGAAGCTTTCTTCATTGAAATAATCCGATGTTTGAACAGATGCTCCGTGTGTTTCAGCCTTTTTGTCAAAATATTGCTTCCAGTTGGAATTACTCATGGAATGTATCCTCCGTAGTGCGTTTCTCTAAAACGCTTAAGTTAATGAGCTTCGCTATGATGTGCATCTATCCAATAGGTTAGCGTTTATGGCAGCAAGTACTTAATCAATCGCTTCCCTACGGGGTTCGTAATGAAGCTGGGGGCGACTTTCCACATCTTGATGAAGAAGCTCAGGCTTTCTTTATCCGGAGCACCCGATGCCTTATTAAGGCCTCCATCATAAGTGTGATAATTCAGCTGCTGCGGCTCGGCACCCCATTGCTGCTTGTACTTGTAAGTTCCTGAGCCTGTTTGAGACCTGCCCAGGTCCAAGCGGCTGTATCCATTACGTATGCCGAACTTTACCGCTTCCCAATACATGAAATTGTTCAAATACTTGCTGTTATACTCAGACAAATTCGCTCCATAGGGATAATAAACCGTGGAATTTCTTGGACTTGTGAGCAGAATCATCCCGCCCGCGACTTGTCCAGTCTCTTTTTCCAATACAGATAACAGATAAGCATGCTCTGGCAAATATTCGAACAGTTTTTGGAAGAAGAGAATATCCTGAGCAGGAGAACCTAACTGCTTCATCCTTCTTACATATACTTTGTAGAATGAATCCAGATTCTGCGGATCAAAAGAAACATCGAACCAATCATTCTTGTATACTTTTCGAACATGATTGCGATTGCTGCCGCTGGACATAGCCAACACCTTCTCCTCTCCTTCTGACAAGGAAAGCACAAAGGTATGATTATGATCATCTAGACTCCAGCTTGGATCAGCCAATTTATCTTCTTTTAAGCGCAACTGAATATATCCAAGCTTATGCTTGTCTTTGAGCTCTTGAAGAGCTGCAATGGCAAAATGAAAGGCTTCTTCGGAAGCCGCGCATAGATCGATATAATTGACAAAAGGAAGCGAAACGCCTGCCTTCTTCCATGCAAGATTGCGTCCGACTACAAGCGGGATAATCGCACAGATCTGATCATCACGATCTAAGACAGCATGATACAACGAGGTATAACCAAACGAATGAACCAAAACTTGTTGGAATGCTATAGTATGATACACGGTGCCTGCGGACCAAGCGAATTGGTCCCACTTATCCTTCATTGATTCTGTATAGGCTACACATTGGAACATCTATCGACTATCCTTTCATCCAGAAAAATACACCAATCATAATAAAAAGGCTTCCCGCCCATTGCATGAGACTGATGTGTTCTTTGAATATCTGAATAGAGACCAGCAGCAGCAATATGTATTGCGCACTGGTTACGAAGGTCACATAGCTGAGCTCGAACTGGGACAAGCAGTATACCCATAGAAAGGCAGCAAGAGCATATACCACGAAGCCAGCGAGAATAACTGGGGAGGTCATATAGCTGAGCAGAATTCCGAATAACGCGCCTTCAAATTTAATCGTCCGGCTTCCAATCTTAAGTAAGGTACTGCCGGCTACGGTCATCATTATATTTGCAAGAAGCAACCAGTATTTTATTGCGATTCACCCACGTTCATTTTCTTTTCTAACTCCTCAAGTCTGAGCTTGGTTAAGCCCAACTCTTGCGTTAGCGTCTTGTTGTGCATTTTGAGTCCCGAGATGCTGATGCTCATGTTGAGCAGGAGTAAATAAGCGCATACAATGAGAATGGCAAAAAATGCCGATGGCGCATAGTCCACCCCGATTAAATTGGAGAACCAATCCATCAGCTCTTTAAAAATCGACATCACCAAGGTAAACGTTCCGATCAAGAACCAGACTAAAGAGTATTTCTCTCTGATCATTCTTGCCCGAACCATAATAAAAACCGAAATAATTAATACTAGACTAAACGCAATCCCCATGAGCTGAACGCTGAAAATGTTGCCGTTCTCCATAGTCTTTCACCACCTTGTCCTGACATAGGAGAAGAATATCGATAATATTACCTTCACCATGTAATATGGGCTTTTGATCAATGTAATCGAAGAGGCTCCATGCTCCCGGTGTCTCATCTCAACGCCTATCTCACAGAATCGCAAGCCATGCTTTTTCAAAAGAATAATCGCATCCGGTTCCGGATAATCGTCAGGATAATGCTTGCTGAGCAAGGCTATGCTTTTCTTATTGTAGAGGCGAAACCCCGATGTGCTGTCCGTCACCTTCGTGTGGATCAAGAGGCGGAACAAGACCTCAAACACCTTAATGCCAAACCTTCGTGTCCGAGTCGTGCGGAAAGATTGAATATCCAAAAATCTTGATCCAATAACCATATCACTATTCGTTCGGATCATCTCGTTCAGAAGCTTGTCCACTTGGTTAGGAGAATGCTGACCGTCACCGTCAATCTGTACTGCATATTCATAACCCTTAGCGTAAGCATACTTGAATCCTGTCTGTACCGCTCCTCCAATACCAAGGTTGTATGGAAGATCTACTACCTTGACCCCTGCCGCCTTCGCGATCGACGAAGTAGAATCACGGGAGCAATCGTTAATCACGAGAATGTCACTATCCGCAATGCTTTCCCGTATATCCCGGATTACTTTTAAAATGTTACCTTGCTCATTATAGGCTGGGACGATTATTAATATTTTCCCTTGTTCCATGGCAACTTCCCCGTATAGTTATTAGCAATTCGAATTGCCCCATCAATCACTCTGTCTGCCCCATAAGCAACCGCAATCGCAATAAAAGGTATGCCTGGCGCCCTGTACCTGTACAGACCGTCAATAAAAAGAACGATACAAAAAATATAAACAGCGAGCACAACAAGCCACACAATCGAAGCCTTTCGGAACGTTTTGTTCATGATCGCAGCAATTAAACCTATAAAGAAGAAGGCAGATACCAGGGCATGCACCAGGAATTTGAAGATGCCTGAGATACTTCTCATATCGGTCATCCATACCCATCTTCCAAGGAAAGCTACAGTTCTTTTTAAGTAAAGAACGGCGATATGATCCCAATTATTAATTATAAAACTTAAGATCAGGCTATTCAATATATTAATATTGTAATCTGGAACATACACTACATCATGCGGCGATGGAATATCGTATATCCACCCGCTGCCATATACATTATAGAGCACCAGCTTGGCATTATATTGGAGAGACGTAATGAACGGATCCAGTATGTTAGCTGAGATCAGATAAACAAAAGCAGCTATCCCCGCAATCAAGAATCCCCCGATGGACCATCTATGTTTTTTAAAAAAATGAACCAAGGTAGGTCTAGGGATATTCATTATGATATAAATCACGATGAAGGACAACGATACGATTCCTGTCGGCCTGAAGATAACCATATAGATAGCGGTCAGAATGAACAGAATCTTATCTACCCTTCGATGATCCCTCATATACTTAAGCAGGAAATAGACATTTAACAGCAGAAGGCTTATGAAGAAGCTGTCGGTAAGTATGTATGTGGTCCAAAGCGTGATATCCCAGGAAATACAGTAAATAAGGGAAGCAATAATCGCCGTCCTCCTATTAAACAGCATCCTTGCAATTTGGTAAACAAGAATCACACTTACGGCAGCCGTGAACGTCTGTATGAACAGGATAATATCGGTATTCCTGAATACAGCAAGCAGCAGAGCGAGTAAAAAGTTGTAACCCATATATAAAATATCGTTCAAGTGAAGGCCAATTCGGAAATCTTCCAACAATCCATGCGCATAATCCAAGTACCACTGGGCGTCTGCTGAATCAGGAAAGCCTTTCTCAGAAAATAACATTTTGAAGTAGTAACGCAGTCTGACTGCTAATGATAAAAGTACGAGCGGTATAAGGTACAGAATCTCTCGGTCCTTATATTTAAGATAGATTGAATACACTTCGTTAAACAGCTCCATATGTTCATGTATGTTGGTGAAAGCACTCTACATTCTCATTTTGCACAACTTCCATCATTTCGGCAACTCTTTTCTTCGCAATTCCATCATAGAAATTTTACAATTTAATCACTTTTGATCTTTCATAAGAAAAGGGAAGCAAAAGTCAGCCGCGACAGTCCGAAATGTATCCAGATTTACCGTACAAGCTAACTCTTGTATAATGACAGCATTACTTATCTTTCATTGAGAGGTGTCTGCTGAAGTGGAAAGTCATTTCTACGCGTACATGTACCGTCTGAGATATATAGAACGCTGGAGTCTGATGCGCAATGTGCTCAAGGAGAACGTAGCAGAGCATACGTTTCAGGTAGCATTGCTGACCCATGCCCTCTGCACGATAGCGAATGTGGTGTATAATCGTTCGGTGCCTACGGAACACATCGTCACACGCGCTTTGTTCCATGATGTAACGGAAGTGTTCACAGGCGATATTCCAACCCCCGTCAAACATCACAACAAAGAAATCCTGCATAACTTTCGAGAGATCGAGGATATAGCCGCATCACGACTCATCGCCATGGTTCCGGATCCTTTGAGACATGTGTATGCCCCCTTAATCGGGGACCAGAGTGATTCCCCTGAGCAACAGACGCATAAGCGTTATATTAAAGGAGCAGACCTGCTCGATGCCTATCTGAAATGTGTTACCGAGCTATCCGCCGGCAACAAAGAATTTACGATGGCCAAAAAACAAATCGAGCAGTCCATCGCGAAGATGAACATGCCCGAATTGAATTACTTCCTGGAGCATATGGCGCCAAGCTTCGAGAAGACGCTTGACGAGCTGTCCGAAGAGAGCGGAGAGTAATCTCATGCTCTCTTCTTTACTAGATGATTGTTGGGTTATACATGAGCACTAGGATTAACACAAATGCACCAGCTGCAATAATACTGAAGGTACGCAGCTTCTTAACCGATTCTGCTGTGCCGGAGTTACCCGCCTTTAACCGCTTGAGCGGTCCACCCATCATTCCCGCCATTGCAAACATAACAAGTATAAGCACAATTGCAACAGCCATCCATGCGCCAGACATACCTGCCTTACTAACCATATAACCGCCTGTCAAGAAAGCAACAATTAATAAATACTGGCCGATCCGATTCAATCCATGAAGTCTAGAGGCGCCATTGGGTCTGGCAGCGCTTCCGCTTATGAAAGGTAATACCAAATACAAAAGCAGTGCGATCGCTGAAATTACATGAGCCCATTTCATTGCATTGTACATCGTCGAAACTCCCCCTGTCCATGTTAGGTTTTCCTCTTGTAGTATAGCGGAAATCAGGACAAGGTACAAATAAAGACTGGCCCAAATCCTTACAATTCAGTGACGGTTGACCGCAGCATACTAGAACAAGCCCTGGGAAGGATCCCGGGGCTTGTTTGGTATCGCATTTGATTAATCGTAGAACAATTAACCTTTTACTACTTGAATCACGTTGCGTACAGATTGAGCTGATTTGTCCATAGCGGCTTTCTCTTCCGCAGTCAGTTCCAGCTCGATTACTTTCTCGATGCCGTCGCCGCCAAGAACCGTCAAAACGCCCATGAACAAGTTCTCATACCCGTACTCACCTTGAAGCAAAGCAATGGTAGGCAGGATGCGTTTCTTGTCCTTCAGAATGGCTTCTGTCATTTGTACGAGTGAAGCTGCAGGAGCATAGTAAGCACTGCCGTTACCAAGCAGGTTCACGATCTCGCCGCCGCCTGTACGAGTACGGGCAACGATAGCTTCAATGCGGTCAGCCGGGATCAGCTTATCGATCGGTACTCCGCCTACGTTCGTATAACGAACGAGTGGAACCATGTCATCGCCGTGGCCGCCAAGAACGACACCGCGCACGTCTTCAACAGATACATTCAGCTCTTGCGCGATGAATGTGCAATAACGAGCCGTGTCCAGAACACCGGATTGACCAATTACGCGGTTTTTAGGGAAGCCAAGTGCTTCGAATGCCGCGTAAGTCATAGCATCAACTGGGTTACTAAGAATGATAACGATAGATTCAGGGCAATACTTCTTAACGTTCTCACATACGGATTTCACGATACCAGCGTTAGTCGCAACTAGATCGTCACGGCTCATACCAGGCTTACGCGCAATACCAGCAGTGATGATTACGATGTCGGAGTCAGCTGCATCTTCGTAGTTAGCCGTACCCACGATGTTGCTGTCGAACCCTTGGACCGGGCTAGCCTCGAGCATGTCGAGCGCTTTACCTTTAGTCGGGTTTTCAAGAGGAGCGATATCAAGCAAGACAACATCGCCCAATTCCTTTTGTGCCAACATAAGAGCTGTGGTCGCTCCTGTAAATCCCGCACCTACTACTGTAATTTTTCTGCGTTTGATCGCCATTTCATAGTACCTCCTCATTAGTTGATTGCTACACTTTTCGGGATCGAAAACGGGGCCCCCGAAAAGTATTCGGACTATGCTCCAAAGCTTTACTTCACTTTTTGGGGTAAAAACCGGGGTCCCCGAAAAGTATTCGGACTATGCTGCAAAGCTTAGCTTCACTTTTTGGGGTAATTAATCCATGTTTTTGATAACTTGGTTAGCGAATTCGGAGCATTTTACTTCAGTTGCGCCTTCCATCAGACGGGCGAAGTCATAAGTAACGGTTTTGTTGTTGATCGACTTTTCCATCCCTTTGTAGATCAGGTCAGCCGCTTCCTGCCAGCCCAAGTGCTCCAGCATCATAACACCGGACAATGTTACAGAACCCGGGTTAACTACGTCAAGACCAGCATACTTAGGAGCTGTACCATGAGTAGCTTCAAAGATCGCGTGACCTGTCAGGTAGTTGATGTTCGCTCCAGGTGCGATCCCGATTCCGCCTACTTGCGCTGCCAATGCATCGGACAAGTAGTCACCGTTCAGGTTCAAGGTTGCGATTACGTCGAAGTCAGTCGGACGAGTCAATACTTGCTGCAGAGCGATGTCAGCAATTGCATCTTTTACGATGATTTTGCCAGCTGCTTCTGCTGCTTTTTGGGCTGCGTTTGCTGCTTCCGTGCCTTTGTCAGCTTTGATGCGGTCGTACTCGGACCATGTGAATACTTGATCGCCGAACTCACGCTCAGCAAGCTCATAACCCCAGTTCTTGAACGCGCCTTCTGTGTACTTCATGATGTTACCTTTGTGGACCAGTGTAAGGCTCTTGCGGCCATGTTTAATAGTATATTCAATAGCTGCGCGAACAAGACGTTCCGAACCTTCTTTGGAAACTGGCTTAATGCCGATACCGGAAGTTTCAGGGAAACGGATTTTGTTAACGCCCATTTCTTTTTGCAAGAATTCGAGCACTTTCTTCACTTCTGCAGAACCTTCCTGCCACTCCACGCCAGCATAGATGTCCTCTGTGTTCTCACGGAAAATAACCATGTCCACAAGCTCAGGACGTTTGACCGGTGAAGGAACTCCGTCGAAGTAGCGAACCGGACGCAAGCAAGTGTATAGATCAAGCTCTTGACGAAGAGCAACGTTCAGGGAACGGATACCGCCGCCAACAGGTGTAGTCAATGGACCTTTGATTGCGACGATATATTCGCGAATGGCTGTTAATGTATCTGCAGGCAACCAGCTGTTGTATTGGTTGAATGCTTTTTCACCAGCAAATACTTCGTACCAAGCGATTTTCTTCTCGCCTTTGTATGCCTTCTCAACTGCTGCATCCAATACACGCTTGGAAGCCGCCCAAATATCAGGGCCTGTCCCGTCGCCTTCGATAAAAGGAATAATCGGGTTATTAGGAACTTGTAAGACGCCGTTCTCAATCGTAATGCGTTCGCCCTCAGTTGGGAGTGAATATTGTTCGAATTTTGCCATGGAATGTACCCTCCAGATAAGTATATTTTGGAAAAGCTGTAAATCATAAATTTATTATGGAAAATGGCCGCAAAAGAACGGGGGTCATAAGACATCTTGTGCGTCCCAACCACCCGTTGCCTTGCAAAAGGTATGTTATTGGTAAACATCTTGCTCGCGATTATAATCGATTGAACGGATTAGCGGTTCTCGATTGGAACGTACTTCTGACTAACAGGACCTGTGTACTCAGCGCGAGGGCGAATCAGACGATTGTTCTCGTATTGCTCCAAGATATGAGCGGTCCAACCGGAAACACGGCTGATCGCAAAGATTGGCGTGAACAGGTCACGAGGAATTTCTAACGACGTATATACGGAGGCAGAATAGAAATCAACGTTAGGCTTAAGCCCCTTCTGTCCAGTTACCAAATCTTCGATCTTGATCGACATATCGTACCAAGTCATGTTATTAGTAATTTTTCCTAGTTCACGGGACATCTTCAATAAGTGCTTCGCACGAGGGTCTCCGTTCTTGTATACGCGGTGACCAAAGCCCATAATCTTCTCTTTGTTAGCAAGCTTCCCGGAGATATAGGCTTCCACGTTATCCACGCCGCCCACTTCTTCAAGCATAGCCATAACGGCTTCATTAGCTCCACCATGCAGAGGTCCCTTAAGGGCGCCAATTGCTGATGTTACACCGGAGTAAATGTCTGACAGAGTAGCAACCGTAACACGTGCTGCGAATGTCGATGCATTCAACTCGTGATCCGCATGAAGCACTAGTGCTTTGTCCAAAGCTTCAACAGCAATGGCTTCCGGCTCCTTGCCAGTAAGCATGTACAAGAAATTGTAAGAGATCGATACACCGGACTTAGGTGCAATCGGCTCCTTGCCTTCACGAATACGGGCAAAAGCAGCTACAAGTGTTGGAAGCTGAGCTTGCAAGCGGATTGCCTTGCGGAGATTTGCTTCCGAGCTCATATCATTCGCTTCGTCATCGTACAGAGCAAGGGATGAAACAGCTGTGCGAAGAGCAGCCATTGCGTTCGTACCTTTTGGGTACAGCTTGATTTGTTGAATGACAGAATCCGAAATAGCGGCGTTGTCGTTCAATTGGCTTCTCAGCTGATCTAGCTCAGACTTGGCAGGAAGCTTGCCGTACCAAAGCAGGTAGGCTACTTCTTCAAAGGAGGCATGCTCAGCCAACTCGTCGATGTCGATTCCGCGGTATGTTAATACTCCGTCTATGATCGAGCTAATCGAAGAGGTTGTAGCTACAATGCCTTCAAGACCTTTAGTTGCAGTCATACGTTTATCGCTCCTTTATGGTAAAATGGTGAACAAACAGCAAGCTATAAATAGAACCGATAAGAAATGCGCAAGGTGCTAAGAAATACTTATCAGTACTATGATAAATGATTTGAGGCCAGAAGTGAAGAAAATGAGACATAAAACTTCATTATCAGAGTAATAAAGATTTTTTGGTATAATAAATGTGGAATTTGCGCTAAGGAGGCTGAATTTGATGAAAAGCAAGCGCAGCGGCATCATCGACATCGGATCTAACTCAATCCGACTTGTGATTTATGAACAAATAGGCCTTGATGCACACCATGTGATAGATGAAAGCAAACACCCGGCAAGACTTAGTGAGAAAGTAAATACAGAAGGAATAATCCCTCTAGAAAGCCTGGAGCCGATCGTTCGCATTCTAAAAGATTTCCGATTGTTGTGTCGCGTACACCGCGTTGAAACGATACGAGCTGTAGCTACTGCTGCAATCCGCAATGCTGCCAATAGCAATCAAGTCAGACAGTTTCTCGAACAACAAGCAGGCTTTCCCATCGAAGTTCTGTCAGGTGAAGAGGAAGCCCGACTCGGCTTCGTGGGAATGATCAACACTATTGATGTTCAAAATGGTTTCGTCGTCGACATTGGCGGGGGCAGTACCGAAGTTTCTCTCTTCGTCAATCGAATGCTCCTTCACAGCATCTCGCTGCCATTCGGCGCTGTCAATATGGCCAAGCAATACACGCAGAATGATGGTTGCCTAAGTAAGGAGAATGCAGCCAAGCTGCGCGCAAGAGTGCTGCATGCGCTTGACGCTGAGCCATGGCTCAGAAGCCAGCGCAATAATGGCTTTCCGTTAATCGGCCTAGGCGGAACAATACGTTCACTGTGTAAAATCGACCAAAAGCAATTTAAATATGCATTAGACACGGCTCACAATTATGTGATTCATGCAGAGAGAGTGGAACAGCTGTTGGAATGGCTACCTGCTTTGTCGGCCGACAAACGTAAAAAAGTCGATGGATTGTCCAATGACCGTTCTGATATTATTATTCCGGGGTTGCTCATCCTGCACACCGTATTCGCGTATATAGGAGCTTCCCACTATGTAGTAAGCGGCGCGGGACTTCGAGACGGCTTATTCTTCGAAACGGTATATCCGGAATCGCCGATCTGCACCGATGTATTGGATTACAGTGTGCGCAACTTGCTTGCCCTTCATCCAGCCGTACCGCTTGCCCATGTGGAGCATGTCCACAGGCTCGCGACAAAGATGTTCGATGACCTGAGTCTAGACGATACTTACGGAATAAGAGCCCGCCGTTTCCTGCAAACGGCTGCGTTGCTGTATCGGATCGGCGTTACGGTTCACTATTACAGCTACTATAAACATACGTTCTACCTTATGGCCAACTCACGGATTGACGGCTTATCTCACCGAGAAATTATAGTATGTGCACTGATCGCAGCCTATAAGTCCAAGAGCCGGAACCGACAACTTATGCAGCCTTACAAAGAACTGCTGCATGATGGGGATTCGGAGCTCGTCGAGAGGCTCGGTTCCCTCTTGCACCTCGCGATCGCGTTGGACCGAAGTGAAACTCAGCCTGTTCAAGACGTCACAGCTACAGTGAATCAGCATTCGTTGCAATTATTGCTGCAATTCGATCAGAAGCCTTTGATTGAGCTGCGCGAGCTTGAGAGAATCTCCAAAGACTTCAATAAATCTTGGGGCTTGCGTCTTAAAGTTTCGGACGGGATTGCTTCCAAGTCTTAATATTCAAAGCTGCGAATTGGCTCCTGAATCGAGGAAATTCGCCTTCAGGGCGTGAGTACTGGCCGTTAGGCTGTAGTATTCGCGCTTTTTCATTATCCATGAGACTCAATTCGAGAATTCGAATCACAACTTGGCATAGCTTTGAATCAAATACGGGACACATCAATTCGATTCTTCGAGTCAAGTTACGAGTCATCCAATCTGCGCTGGACAACCATGCTTCACGCTCTCCCCCATTTTCGAAGTAAAAGATTCTCGAGTGCTCCAGGAATCGATCCACAATGCTGCGAACGGTGATATTCTCGCTGAGACCTGGTACTCCTGGCTTTAAGCAGCATATCCCTCGCACGATCAAGTCAATTTTGACCCCTGCCTGGGAAGCTTCATACAATTGATCCACCATCTCTTGATTGGATAAGGAGTTCATCTTGGCAATGATCCGAGCTGGTTTGCCGGCTGCTGCATTACTCGACTCTCTCTTGATCAGCTCGAACAGCTTGGATTTCATATCAGCGGGAGCCACTCCGAACGCCTTCCAGTCATGTGGAGCGGAGTAACCTGTCATCTCATTGAACAAGACGGAAGCATCATCTCCCACATCCGGATGAGTAGTGAATAATCCTATATCCGTATACATACGCGCAGTACTGCCATTATAATTCCCTGTCCCAACATGGACATAACGGCGCAAGCCTTCTTCTTCTTGCCTCACAACAAGCGTAATTTTGGCATGTGTCTTCAACCCGATTAACCCGTAAACGACATGGCAACCTGACTTCTCTAGCTTGCGAGCCCAGGCAATATTGCGCTCTTCATCGAATCGAGCCTTCAATTCCACGACCACGGTTACCTGCTTGCCGGCTTCTGCTGCTCTGGAAAGCGATTGAATGAGTGTGGAATTGCCGCTAACCCGATACAAAGTCATCTTGATCGCCATGACGGCAGGGTCTAGAGCAGCTTCTTCAAGAAAGTCATCTACCGCGATAAACGATTCGTAAGGATGATACAGCAGCATGTCCCGTTCGCGGAGTACGCTGAACAAATCTTCCGTTTCCTCGAATTCTCTAGGATATACAGGTTCAAGCTTCGGATAACGCAGGGAGTCAAAACCTGGAAGCTCAACAGAAAATTTCATCAAACAGCTCAAATCAAGCGGACCATCAATGACGAATATATTGTTCCCAATTTCGAATTCTTCCTTCAACACTTCCATCGCATAGGGGTGAAAACCTTTCGCGACCTCCAGCCTAACTGGAGACCCCCATCTGCGGCGTTTCAGTTCTTTCTCAATTTCTTCTAATAGGTCCTCTGCGCCCTCCTCATTTAGGGTAAGGTCGGCGTTCCGTGTGATTCGGAAAGGATGTACAGCAGTAGAGGTATAGCCTGGGAATAACGTATGAATGTGAACTTCAATCAGATCTTCCAACAGAATGAAATCCTGTCTTTTGCTATTGGCCCTCCCGTGGACTCGAATGGTGCGTGTTAAGTTAGAAGGGACCTGCACAATGGCAAAATAAGGATCCTCCTCCGGGGGCTCGTTTTCCCTTTGCAATAATACGGCCAGATAAAGCTGAAGGGTGTGCACTAACGGAAAGGGCCTGCTCTGATCTACCGCCATTGGTGTGAGAACAGGGAATACTATATCGTGAAAATATATGTCCATCTGTTTCTTTTGCGAAATATTAAGATCCTCGTAAGTTGTGAATACAAGGCCTTCCTTGGACAAAGAACGAGACAGCTCCCGCAACGACTTATATTGCTCCTGCACCATCTTATCCGTTCGCTTCATGATCCGGCGCAGTAAGCCTTCCGGCGTATATCCTGTGAAATCCGTCTTGGTGTAACCCGCTTTGAGCTGATCTGTAAGACCTGCTACCCGCACACTCATAAATTCATCCAGATTGGTGGACACGATCGACAGAAACTTGATTCTTTCCAATAATGGCGTTGTAGGGTCCTGTGCTTCAGCCAAAACTCTGCGATTGAACTCGATCCAGCTCAAATCTCGGTTGATGTACATGGCCACTTGCTCCTTGCTCTCTTTGGTAGGTCTCACCTTCAGCATAAGATTCCCCATAATCGCTCCTCCGTCCAATAGTCCTACCTTCATTATGGAGGGTCTGTGTTATCGCTATGTTAAATTTATGTGAAATTTAAGTCGAATTTTGTAATCGTTTCACACCTCATTCGTCATATGGTAAAATAATGCCATGACCTTACTGTGAGGAGACCCAGGGATGGATATAATGCTGCAGAAACAAATATGGAGAGGAATATGGGTTATTTTGTTAGTGCTTGCAGGCGCTGTGTTCCTGTATTTCGTTACGCCGCTTGTGTACCCGTTCCTGATCGGCTGGTTAATCGCTTATATCATGAATCCCTTTGTTCATGGCCTGCAAAAGAAGGCTCGCATGCCTAGATGGCTAGCTGTTACGATTTCGCTTCTGGTCTTCCTTGGAGTAACAGCAGGTCTGGTTGGTATTCTAGTAACGAACATCGTCTATGAGATTTCAGACTTATCCATCTACCTTCAGAATAATATCGATTCCTGGAAATCCAAGTTTGTGGACTTTGTCAATTCGGACATGCTTCAGGGATTCATCGACCGGATCAATAACTTTTACAATGATAACCCGCAGTATCAGAGCACAATTGACGAAAATCTATCCTCAACCGGCACTGCACTGGCTTCAGCCGGCTCAGCCTTGATTGGGCTAGTATTAAATGGACTTGTCTCCCTGATCAAATCCTTGCCTAATTTTGCAACCATTCTTATTATTGCACTATTAGCTGCTTTCTTTATCAGTAAAGATTGGTATCGGATCAAGAAAAAAGTGGCCTCTTGGATCCCGGACAGAGCGTTATTGGTTGGCGGGACCATTTGGGGAGATTTACAGAAAGCTCTGTTCGGTTACTTGCGTGCGCAATTTATCCTGATCTCCATAACAGCAGCTTTTGTAATAATAGGCTTGCTTATAATGCAGGTACCTTACGCGATTTCGATTGGATTGTTGATCGGTCTCGTTGATCTGCTTCCCTACTTAGGCACGGGAGCGGTAATGGTACCCTGGATAATTATCGTATTTATACAAGGAAATCTCACTTTGGGAATTGGACTTAGTGTTCTTTACGGGGTCATTCTGGTGGCCAGGCAAATTCTGGAGCCCAAGGTGCTCGCAACAAGTGTCGGAATGGACCCTCTTGCAATTCTTATTGCTTTATTCATCGGCCTTCAGTTGTTCGGTATCGTCGGACTTATTGTCGGTCCCGTTACCCTCATTCTGTTGATGGCCTTTCACCGGGCAAATGTGTTCCGCGATGTGTGGAACTATGTGATCGCAGGGAATAACAGGATATGAATTCCTTACCTACGAAAGAAAGTAATTGTTTCGCCACTAGCTAACTTTTTACGTATCCACCCAAGCAAGAGCGTTCGGAAAAATGGACGGGTGATGGGTAACAACAGCAGAATTCCCATTGTATCGGACAAGAAGCCTGGGGTCAGCAGAAAAAGTCCTCCCGCGAATACGCAGATGCCGTCTAGAATCGATTGTCCAGGAACTTGACCCATAGCCATCTGTTGTTGAGCGTTCCTCCACACCTTGCGTCCTTCACGCTTAGCCAAAAAAGCGCCAACGAACCCAGAAAGTATGATTAATCCAAAGGTTTGCCAGCCGCCAATCAGATTGCCCATAGCGAATAAACCGGCAAGCTCGATTGCAGGAACAAAGATAAATAGCAAAAGTACGATGCGCTGCATGGGTACTCATCCCCTTTAGGTAGAAGCATAATCAAGCTCTTTATCCCTATTATAAGGGTTAGGTAAGCTATTCTCCAGTTGCTTCAGAAACAACAGACCGTCCGTCACTGTGACCGGACGGTCTGTCGATTTATTGCGGGAGTTCGCCGAACGCTTGCTCAAGCAACGCAAATAATTCCGGCGCTTCACTATGAATTCGTACTGGCTTCCAGCTTCGATTGAGCCATATGTGTTTGGTTCCGCCGCTGACGAGCAGCTCCCCCGTTGGTATTTGAATCGGGTCAGCAGGCTTGACGGACAGTTCCTGGCTAGTGACGGCCATTCGAATCTCCGATTCGAATCTTATGGTAAGTGTGCTGAACTCTACGATTCTCGTCCACACTGCAACCTCATCGTCATACCTCGCCGGCGCGCGAAACTTGGACGTCAGCTCAATAACGGGCAGGAATAAGCCAGCCTCTTCCAACTTCTTATAGGGTAATCCAAGCTCCCTGATCAGCTCCGTTCGCCCAATCTCGAACCAATTCATATAATTGGCGTGGTACACGACCCCCATCTGGTCTGTCTCCTGATAGCGGACTCTTAGTCGATGTGTAAACCAACGCGATTGCTGCTCCATACGTTACTCCTCTCAAGTGATAATTAAATGATCTGATTCCTGCGTTTCTCGAGAGAACCTTGATAAACTTAATTGCGAAGAAGCAACTAAATTATGATGCTATAACAATTCTAGCTAAGATAAATGCAAAAAAGCAACTAAATGCTCCCCCTCACTCGTGGATGGCTCGAAATTGCAGGATTAATTGCGGTTATGCAACTAATTTACAAGAAATCGCAAGAATCTAGAAATTAGTTGCGTTTTCGCAATTAAATGCTTAGAGACCAACTTCAGTATAGGCTCCCTCGGTCACTTTCCAACAATGTGATCTCTCGGTGCCTCCTCCACAACAAAGCAAGTAACCTTTATTCACCAATTCCTGGATGACGACCTTCGCCTTTCGGTACCCGCAATTCAGGAACTGTTCTACATCCTTCAGCTTTAATGGTCTCCCAATACGAAACGCTAATCTAATTACTTCTTTCTCTGTAAACTCAAGCAAATTGGATTGTCGATCCGTATCCCCGTATAACCTTCCAATCATCTGCTGCAATAATTGCTGCCAAATCCGCGGCCGTTCCTTAATATCATCATATCCTATTCGAATAACGATCCAACCATCATTGATCAAGTGCATATGTCTTATCCATTGGTCGCAAAACTGGCGTCTAGACAAATCTCGGAAATGAGGTCCGAACCCGTCTATTTCAAATGCGATCTTATATGGAGGTCTAATATAAGCAAAATCCAAAAAGCGCGGTCCTTCCCTAAAGTCAATTACTTCATATTCCGCATGCAGCCACTTCAAGCTACTGAATGCCGGCCACCATATGTGCTTCAACATTTCTTTCTCTGCATGTGCGTGACCTGTCTCTAGTCTGCGCTTGCTCTCAGCAGTTCCATTCTTTGTGCGCTCCTTGATCTGTTCCTTGAACCATTCCTCATAAGCTTGCTCAAACCCAACACGAATTACCACATCCATCCACTCTCCCTTTAACTTATAAAATGACACAAAAAAACCGTTCCATAAGGGAATAAACCCTCAATGGAACGGCGCATGCTTTGCGGCCGAATAATCGAATGACAGATTATGGGATTGTTAATTATTGTATGTCATAACAATTATAATACTTTAGCTTGTCCCGTGTAAATGACGCCGATTTCCGAGTACACCGTTACTTCCATGCCGTCATACATTAGATTCATAGCTTCGTTAACTCCGACAATAACCGGGATGCCTAAGCTCAAGCCTACAACCGCCGCATGGGAAGTAATTCCGCCCATCACGGTGATAACGGCAGAAGCCTGCTCGAACGCAGGGATCGACTCTTTGTCGGTAGCGACCATTACAAGAATAGCTCCAGGTGTCATTTTGTCCACTGCTTCTTGGGACGTGCGCGCTACAACGACTTTACCTGTTGCAGACTGGCTGCCGATGCCTTGTCCTTTGGCAATCAATTCGCCTACATGGTGAACCTTCATCAGGTTCGTAGTCCCTGAACGGCCTACTGGAACACCTGCTGTAATAATGACCAGGTCACCTAAGCGGATCAATCCGGCTTTCATCGAGTTGTCGACGGCAAGCTGGAACATCTCGTCTGTATTGTGCGCGTCTTCGCCCTTAATCGGGATTACACCCCAGATCAAGCATAAGCGGCGCATCACTTGCTCATTTGGTGTTACGGCCAATATCGATGACTTCGGACGATACTTGGACACCATCCGAGCCGTATAACCGCTCTCGGTTGGGGTAATGATCGCTTTTGCTTCCAAATCCAGTGCAGAGTTGGCAACTGATTGGCTAATTGCTTCTGTGATGGTGCGTTGCTGCGCTGTGCTCTGCTTGACGAACATCTCGCGGTAATCCAAAGCATGTTCAGCCCGCTCTGCAATTCTAGACATCGTCTGAACCGATTCAATCGGATACTTACCTGCAGCCGTCTCCCCTGACAACATGATAGCATCCGTACCATCAAAGATGGCGTTTGCTACGTCACTTGCTTCCGCACGTGTTGGACGCGGGTTGCGTTGCATCGAATCCAACATCTGGGTCGCTGTAATAACGGGCTTGCCTACGTAATTACCTTTCTTGATCATGTTCTTCTGAACAAGCGGCACTTCTTCCGCAGGAATCTCCACACCCAAGTCTCCACGTGCAACCATCAGACCGTCGGACACTTCTAGAATTTCATCCAGATTCGCAACGCCCTCTTGATTCTCAATCTTCGAAATGATCTGAATGTGCTGCGCATCATAACGCTCAAGCAGATGGCGAATCTCAAGAACGTCGCTTGCTTTGCGCACGAATGAAGCGGCGATGAAATCGACACCTTGCTCAATTCCGAATATTATATCGTTCGCATCCTTCTCGGTAATACCGGGAAGGGATATTTTGACACCTGGCACATTGACGCCCTTCTTGCTCTTGATCGTCCCGCCATTAACAATCCGGCACTCGATCTCGCTTCCGCGGATATCAACAACCGTTAGTCCGATTAGGCCATCATCGATCAGAATCGTAGATCCAATATGTAGATCGTTAGGCAGCTCCTTATACGTAATCGAGAGACGTCTGTTATCCCCGATAATATCTTCCGTAGTCAGCACAATATGCTCGTCCTGAACAAGCTCATAAGAATCGGCCTGTAATTTGCCTGTGCGAATTTCTGGACCTTTGGTATCCAAGAGGATCGCCACGGTACAATTCAATTCTTTGCAAGCTTGACGGATATTGCGTATCCGGTTGCCGTGTTCCTCGAAATCTCCATGTGAAAAGTTCAAGCGTGCTACATTCATTCCTGCTGTTATAAGTTGCTTTAGCATAGGCAGGGATTCGCTGGATGGTCCGATAGTACATACAATTTTAGTTTTACGCATGGTTGTGAGTGGCCTCCTAAATAATATCACCCGCAAGGAGGATTGGATCGTATACCTCAGATCCATTTCTTTGCGGGGAGTACGTTCCTTTATTTATCTTTGCTCGACAAGCTCTTGCGGAAACGTGAACCTGCCCATTTTTCTGAACTTCTGGTAGCGGTCTTCTCGCAATTGCTGATCGTTCATATTCATAAGCTGTTGCAAGTGACGCCAAATCGCTTCTTTCATCGTCTGATATTGCTGCTCAGGTGCACGATGCGCTCCGCCTTTAGGCTCACTAATAATTTCATCAATAACCTCAAAACTCAACAAGTCGTCCGCTGTTATTCTCATAGCTTCTGCAGCCTTGAGCGACAAGGAAGCATCTTTATACAGAATCGTAGCGGCTCCCTCTGGTGAAATAACCGAGTAAACAGAATGCTCCATCATCAGTACCCGATTCCCGACGCCTAGTGCTAACGCCCCTCCGCTGCCGCCTTCGCCAATCACAATACAAATAATAGGAACACCGAAACCGGCCATTTCCATCATGCTGCGCGCTATCGCTTCACCAGGACCGCGCTCCTCAGCTTCTTTACCGGGATGCGCTCCCTTCGTATCCAGAAACGTGATGATCGGACGCTTGAATTTATTGGCCTGCTGCATAAGGCGAAGTGCCTTACGGAATCCTTCTGGATTCGGACTGCCGAAATTACGAGCGATATTATCCTTCGTATCCTTGCCCTTCTGATGACCTACAATCGTGACGGGTATTCCGTTCAATTTGGCAATTCCACCTACAATAGCCATATCTTCCCCATACACGCGATCCCCATGCAGCTCAATGAAATCGGAAAAAACACTTTGGATATAGTCAAGCGTCTTAGGACGTTGCGGATGTCTCGCAATCTGCAGCTTCTGAGAAGCTGACATGCTGCCGTACATCTCTTCCTCAAGCTTAATGTACTTTTCTTCGAGCTTGGCAATCTCGTCTGAGAAGTCGATCTGCTTCTCCGCACCGAATCGACGCAATTCTTCGATCTTGGCCTTCAGCTCCGCCAGCGGACGTTCAAAAGGCATTTCAGCCATGTACGCTTGCTCCCTTCGTTCCTTTTACCGTATGCATCTCGATCAGCTTGGCCAAGGTGGTCTTCATTTCTTTGCGGTGCACGACTTTATCCAATTGTCCGTGCTCCATATTGAACTCTGCAGTCTGGAAATAATCCGGGAGCTTCTGGCGAATGGTCTGCTCCACAACCATGCGTCCTGCAAATCCAAAACGAGCCCCAGGCTCTGCAATAATAATATCCCCTAGCATGGCAAAACTTGCCGTTACCCCACCATATGTAGGATCGGTAATGACCGAAACGAAAAAGCCTCCACTTTCGTGAAAACGTGAAATAGCTGCGCTTGTCTTCGCCATCTGCATCAAACTAAGAATACTCTCCTGCATTCTGGCGCCACCAGAAGTAGAGAATATGATGAGCGGATATCCTTTTTGTATGGCCGCTTCTATGGCTCTCGTAATCTTTTCTCCTACGACTGAACCTAGCGTTCCTTGGAAGAAATCAAACGTAATGACGGCTATCACAACTGGAAAGCCGCCAATCGTCCCTTCTCCCGTTATTACAGCATCGCGAAGTCCAGTCGATTCCATCGAACGGGCCAGCTTCTCTTTATACCCTTCAAATTCGAGCGGGTCTTCCGACACCATATCGCGGTCATACTCAAAAATCCGTCCATCGTCCAATGTATATTCGATCCGTTCCATCACACCAAGTCCGTGATGATAGCCGCATTCCGTACAAACCTTGAGGTTCTTCTCAAGCTCTTTGCTGTACTGGATTTTTCCGCATTTCGGGCATTTGCTCATGATGCCTTCAGGTATTTCGCGCTTCGTTTTTTCCGAGGGGATGGTTGCGTATTTCCGCTTCTTCTGAAAAATATCTTTTAACACTGCTACACCTCACCAATCCGTTATCAGACTGCGCGGTTGAACCGTTGATCATCCATGTAATATCGCATTCAACACTTCTTGAACCTCTTCCAACTCGCCTTCAGGGACCAATATCTCGAACTGACTCTTCGAAAGGTTGATCGGACGCAATTGTACCAGGAACCCTTCATCCGTCAGCCTATTCCTTATACGTTCTGCAATCTTAACAGTAGGAGCAATATAAATTACAGTCCACATGGCTATTTATAAACCTCCCTGAAACCCCACTCAAGCCGATACATTGCCATAATGATATCATAACTATTGTTTTTCCCGCAACCAAGCGGATATAGACCTATACTCAGATATCAGCGGCTTCCGATTGTTTCGACAAATATTCCATTACATTTTTGTTCTGATGTGCGATACGCGCGGATGCAGCAGCTGCCACACCTGCTACCAAGTCGTCCAAAAAAACGTGAATGCTCGTATCATGATTGTTAAGTTCACGAATAATACCCATCTTCTTTTTATCCAAGTATCCAAAGCTTGTTAGCCCGATCATCCCATACACATGCACAATCCCGAGCGCCAACGTCTCGTCGACACCGAATAGCGGCTCGTCGTGCTCCATAATCGCCTGCAAAGGATGAGGCAGCAGCTTACGTTCCGCAAGCTCGTCTAATGCAATTCCCGTATATAAAGTAAATTGAACCTCTCTTTTATTCAGGACTGCCAGAACACTCTCCGCACACTCTTCTTTGGTTAATGTGTTGTTGTAGGGCATTTGCAGCGTTAACACAATCTCGGCAATATCATTCAGGGTGACACCGCGTTTGGCAAGCATTTGCAGGGCCAGTTGGTTCGACATGTGTATTCCTCCCTTTAAGCTTTTACGAAGTCGAGCACTTCATAACGAGCTTCATAAGCAAGCATTTGTATGGAAATCGGCTGAGTCGCTTAGGGCTTTCAGCTCGAAAACGGGTTATAAAACAGTCTGCTCACACTCATGTGACAACCCGTGGTTTTACAAATGTATGCGGAAGGAATAACAAATGTTCTTAAATAAAATAGACATGTTTATTTCACGCGGGCAGCCCCTTCGCCCATGATGACTTCGATAGCCTGAATGAGCGGCGGGGACGGCTTGACTTGGTATTGTTCGCCAAGCGCCCGGAGCTTCTGCTCCCGCTCATAGAACAACACAACCGGCATGAAGCCGTCGTGCTCGCGCAGCACGGCTTGCAGGCTCGTCAAGTTCGCGGCTGTCTCACGGTCCGCCGCGATCTTGACGTACAGCCGCTGCGCCTTCGCAGCAGCGGGCGCACTGCGCGCCGCAGGCGCATCGC